>JAESGD010000062.1_pt1 | contig 135327 bp, 115 predicted proteins | sample 9269581 | NCBI WGS metagenome assembly JAESGD01 (sample SAMN14515903, study PRJNA621661) | algae metagenome | isolation source: Cyanomargarita calcarea GSE-NOS-MK-12-04C and co-occurring heterotrophs from... | place: USA: Grand Staircase Escalante National Monument, Utah | collected 2007-12-30 | reverse complement strand
ACTTGGCTACGATTAACACATAAATATACTAAGTACAACTGATGCTTAGGATTAGAAGCATAAATCTGCCAGTATGTACTGGAAGTATAAGCTTGCCAAAACGGCAATATTATCCTTCCACCGACAGGTTCCACCAAAAGTAGGGACAATACCAGCAGGGAAGCTTCGCTACATGAATTGTCCCTACAAGCTGAGAACCGCTATATTTGCACCATTCATGATTATCTTCCTCCACCCCTCCACGTTCTCTGCTGTTATTGAAAACATTAAGTATTTTTATCCAGTTGATAAAGTGTCTATAAAGTACCGGACAAAAGGCGTAGCAATGAATACCATTTAATTAAGGTAACTTATATAGCGGTGCGGAATATGCAACAGTTAGGTTCGCAAAAAGACAGTAACGCTTGGGTTTTTCAAACATGGGCTGCGTTTACCATTTCCATTTCCATAACCACAGTCGGTATTGTTAATTTGCCAGTTAATAGCTGGGTAAAAGGCTTTATGGGCATGGGTTTGACATTTTCCGTTGGTTCAACTTTTTCTCTAGCCAAAACCATGAGAGATTTACATGAATCTCGCAGGATGGCTGCCAGAATTGACGAAGCGAAAGTTGAAAAACTCCTCTCACAACACGATATTCTCAGATAAGGTCTTACTATCTGTTCTTATATATATTTTTTTCAATGCGTCATTTCAAATCTGATCGCGGATTGAAGGGATTAAAGGATTTCACGGAGGATCTCTAAATATAATTATTCTTTCCCTGGAATCCGAGTAATCATTTATAATCCGATCGCGGATTGAAGGGATTAAAGGATTTCACGGAGGATCTCTAAATATAATTATTCTTTCCCTGGAATCCGAGTAATCATTTATAATCCGATCGCGGATTGAAGGGATTAAAGGATTTCACGGAGGAACTCTAAATATAATTATTCTTTCCCTGGAATCCGAGTAATCATTTATAATCCGATCGCGGATTGAAGGGATTAAAGGATTTCACGGAGGAACTCTAAATATAATTATTCTTTCCCTGGAATCCGAGTAATCATTTATAATCCGATCGCGGATTAAAGGGATTAAAGGATTTCACGGAGGAACTCTAAATATAATTATTCTTTCCCTGGAATCCGAGTAATCATTTATAATCCGCGATCGGTTTTTTTATTCTTCATTTTTCGCTTGTTGCGTCGTCGTTCTGCAGCCGCAACAGCTGGTTCAACAGGATATCCAACAACCGGAATTACCTGATATTTACGCTCTTCTTCTAACTTTTTCACTGCTGTATAATCAAGCCAGTAGATGCAATCAACTGGACAAGTGTCAATTGCTTCTTGAATTACTTCTTCTGAATCGGCGTCTTGACGCATTACACGCGATCGCCCATAATCTTCTTCAATATAAAAAGTATTACGAGCAACATGAGCGCAGTGTTTGCACCCTATACAGATAACTTCATCAACATAAACACCCTTTTGCCGCAGTACACCCCCCAACTCCGGCTCAAAACCAGACCGTTCCGGCGCATCTCTTAAAAAACCGCCTAATTCTGGTTCTAAACCGGAGCGATTTTCATTCTCCGAATCCGACGAAGGCAGAAAATCAGACATTACGCACTCCAGCGTTGTACGACTAAGCGAATCGAACCATCTTGATTCTGTTTTTCTTCGGTGACTGCAAAGCCAACGCGAGCAGTCTCTTTCACAACTGTATGGTAAGCATATCGTTGGGTGACTTGACGCAAAAATCCATCTACAGACAGATTTTGCCGCCAATACTGCAAATCAGCTACCAGTTCGTATTCTTTGCCGTTCCATTTAAAGCCTATATCGTAACCATTATCTTGCTCAATGCTAACTTCCGCTGCGTGAGTTTGACCGCGATAGCCACGCACTTCATTAGAAGCGGATTTCCACTCTATACCTAACTCAGTCAGAGCATCTTGCAAAGATTCAAGGTTACGGATTTGGGTTTTGATTTGGCTAAAGTGTGACATGGTGTTATGAATTGATTGATTTAAACTACGTTGAAAATTTACCAGTTGCTTGAAAAGGTTTGCGTATTCACCACACCAGATTGCTGCACCTTGGTGGCAAATAATTCTGAGGTAGGCTCGTGACTGACTACTATTCCTAACTGTGCCTCAATTGCCGCTGTCACTTCAGCACAAGAAGCACCCACAATACCAGTGACTTTCTCTTGTACCCGACCGTCTGGAAAAATTGTGAACTCTAATGTCTCCATGCTTTTGGTTAACCAGAATACTACAGCTTTAACATCGGGCTATAAAATACAACCCTTAGATTCTTTTCGCCTAGTTACAAACTTGCCATTTGTTAACTAATGTTCCATCTCTCAAAATATATATCTCAGAATCTTTACAAAAATTATTATTTTTATGAGTAAACACGTCTGTTATATGTAAGTTTCTCTTAACCATAACTAGAAGTCAAGGTCTAAAATACTCTATCTAGCTTTATGGCGGAATACTGTGAAACCAGGAGCAAGAACATCATTCGGCGCACAATTTCCTTAAATAATTGCAAAATATTATCATTACCTGCGAAATTACCTATTATTTCAGTTTTTCAGAAATCAGGAACCCTGCACATAACGCTCATTTTAACTTGCTACTTTCTGAGATTATTCAGCCCTGGGAAGGTTGTCATAATTCGTAGGATAGCCATCTTTTCTGTTTCGTCAAGCCAAACAGCTCGGTGAAATTATACGGATTAAGTATAGGTAAGCAATTGCATCACCGTGGGATTTATGGAATATTTACCGCTGCTGAAATTATGCCGCAGTTTGTAAGGTAAACAGTTTAGGCACTTTACCCCACCCCCGTAAAGCCGTGCAATAGTCCCCGAGAGCGCATGCGCTCTCGGGGATAAAGGGGTGGGGTTCTTCCGGATTTACGAATAATTAATCGAACTTGAGATTACACTTCAGATGCTAATTATCAATACTCATTTAATCCTTTAGCTCCCAATCCTTCTTCTTCACTTCTATCCTCATCAATTAACGATTCTGGTGTTTGAATCACAAAAGGTAAATCAGCCCCGACTAAACCACGTTTAATACGTTCTGGAGTGTCGGGAAACACCACAAACAGCGGATATCTGGTATTTGTCCCCTCACTCAAAATATGGCTGTGTCGCAGGGGCATTAGCCATTCATAATCTTTATCTAGCCAAACTTGAATTTGTCTCCAGCGTCCTAATAAATCAGAAAAGTCTTCATGGGGACGATGAATAAAGATAAAAAGCTCAACACCCGTTTTAATTTTCCACTCTGGATCGCACATTAAAATTGCAAGATCGCAAGGTAAGGAAATGGTGTCCAATGCTGGAGTGCTGCGCAGACGAACAATTGGAAGGGGTATAGCAATTAGACTTTCATCTGGACGACGGAGGCTGGGAATCATTTCCAAGTAGGGTCGGTGTAGCTTTAGAAGAGCGATCGCACCCAAAGAATTGCTGTATTCCGCCAAGCTAGCTTCATAATGAGATTTTTGCACAGGCATATCTTTAAAATATATGAGTTAGGAGTTAGGAGTTAGGAGTTGGGAGTTGGGAGTTAGGAGTTAGGAGTTATCAGTTAGAGATTTTGAATTTTGAGTTAGGAGTTCAAAATTCCGCTCCACCTAACTCTTAGCGGCTAAGTTATAACTCCTAATTTCTAATTCTTAACTCCTAACTCATAACTCCTAACTTTTATCTTTATCCCAACTTTTCAAAGACTTTGAACAAAGGTAAATACATTGCAAGCAAAATTGTACCGACCATTCCACCCACAACGACAATCATCAACGGCTCTAAAACACTAGTAAGCGCTTTCACGGCCTGTTCAACTTCATCTTCATAAAAATCGGCAACCTTCATCAACATTCCATCCAATTCCCCGGTTTCTTCGCCAATACTAATCATTTGAATGGCCATTGGAGGGAATACTTTTTCTTTTTGTAAGGCAATACTAATCATGCCACCTTGTTGAATTTCATTACGAGCGGCTTCAATGGCATTAGCAATAACTTGATTTCCAGAAGTATCTCGGACAATTTCTAAAGAAGTAAGAATCGGTACTCCAGAACGAGTTAAAGAACCAAAAGTACGACTAAAGCGTGCAACCGCTGTTTTTTGAATTAAGTCTCCAAACAGTGGTACTTTGAGAGAAATTCTGTCTATTGTTTGACGACCAACAGCCGTTTTATAGTACTGCTTATATGCAACAACAAATACTACTATAGCCACAACGATCAAAAGAGATTTTTCACTTCTCAAAATATTGCTACAGTCCATCAAAAACTGTGTCAGAGGAGGCAATTCAGTCCCAATCTCTACAAATATTTTTGCAAAAATGGGGATAAGAAAAATAGTCATACCCAAAAAAATTGCGACGGCAATAAAGCCCACGACACCAGGGTAAGCCATTGCCGCTTTAATTTGGTTCTGCAATCTGGCAACATCTTCTAAAAGTTTAGCCAATCGGTTCATTACTTCATCTAAAACACCACCGACTTCTCCAGCTTGCACCATGCTGACATATAAACCATCAAAACATTGAGGATGTTTGCGCATTGCCTCTGAAAGATTCGTCCCGTTTTGGACATCATTACTAATGTCGATCAGGGCTTGTTTTAACTTAGGATTGGAACACTGCTCTGAAAGGACTCCTAAACTTCTAACAATTGCAACACCAGCATTTACCAGAACAGCAAATTGACGAGAAAATATAGCTTTATCTTTGACAGAAACACTAGTAAACTTCGTGCTTAATTTATTCAAATCAAAGCTAAAACCTTGAGATTGTTTGAGGTCTTGAACAACAAATCCTTGTTGTCGAAGAGTTGTACGAGCTTGAGCTACAGATTCAGCAACAACCTTTTCGGTTCTGGATTTGCCTTGGGAGTCCCGAACACGAGCTATGAAATTTGGCATAACCTATTTTGGATTTTAAAAAAGTTAGGAGTTAGGAATGAGGAGTTAGGAGTTAGGAATGAGGAGTTAGGAGTTAGGAATGAGGAGTTAGGAGTTGGGAGTTAGGAGTTAGGAGTTCAAAATTCATAGCTCCAAATTCATAATTCATAACTCCTAACCCTAACTCTTCATTCAACTCCTAACTTTTTAATGCGTTCTCACAGCACCAGGTTTGGCACCTGCATTTGCAGGTGGAACACCACCAATTAAACGTTGGATTTCATCAGGTTTAGAAGTCTTAGACATTGCTGCTTCAAAAGAGATTTTTCCTTCTTTGTATAAATCAGCTAAAACTTTTTCTAGAGTTTGCATTCCTAATTTACCTCCTGTTTGAATAGCAGAGTAAATTTGTGCTGTTTTACCTTCACGAATTAGGTTAGAAATAGCAGGAGTTATAATCATAATTTCTTGAGCCATTATCCGACCATACTCACCTGGTTTAGGGTTTTTCTTTGGCACCAAGGTTTGGCTAAATACTGCGACTAGGGAGTTAGATAACTGCACCCTTACTTGAGTTTGTTTTTCATGAGGGAAAACGTCGATAATCCGGTCAACTGTCTGTGCTGCCGAACTAGTGTGCAAAGTTCCAAATACCAAGTGTCCTGTTTCGGCAGCGGAAATAGCTAAGGAAATTGTTTCCAAATCCCGCATTTCACCCACCAAAATAATATCTGGATCTTCCCGTAATGCCGCTTTCAAAGCATTTGCAAAACTCTTTGTATCTTCTCCCAGTTGACGTTGATGAACTAAACTTTTAACAGGTTCATAAACGAATTCTATAGGGTCTTCTACTGTTAAAATATGCTCTGCCTTAGTGCGGTTGATTAAGTCAATAATGGCCGCAAGGGTCGTTGTTTTACCAGAACCAGTAGGACCTGTCACCAAAATCAAACCTCTAGGTTTATCTGCCATTTCCCGTACGACATCTGGTAAACCTAATTTTTCAAAGTTAGGAATTTTGGAACTTAAAGCTCGCAAACAAGCAGCATAAGAACCACGGTCTTTGTAAACGTTGACACGGAAACGAGCCAACCCTTTAACACCGTAGGAACAATCCAACTCCCAATTTTGCTCAAGAGCTTTGCGTTGGGAGTTATTGAGCATACTAAAAATTAGCCGTTGGACTTGATCTGCTGACAATATTTCTTCACCAATTGGGGTGAGTTTACCGCTGATGCGGAAATAAGGAGGCAATCCTGCGGATAAATGCAAATCCGAACCACCCATTTCAATCAGTTGCTCCATCAAGTCTTCAATCATCATTTCCATAGTTTTATTTCCTTTTCTTTATTTGATATTTGTTAGCTGTCTACTAACAACTAACTAATCTTGATAACGCGGTGTCATACAATAGGGACAATCTAGCCATTCCGGTTGAAGAGTAGCAGTACAAGTCCGGCAAGTAAGACCGCTTTTCCGTTTGGCTTTTAACTCTGCTTCCAAACCAGTATCGGTGAAAGTCACTCGTTCAACTTCTTCCAAAGTTGTAGTTCCTTGACGTACCAAGTCAAGACTGTAAGAAAGCAAAGTTTTCATTCCTTCTTCTACCGCTACTTCCTTAATGCGGTCTGTGGGTGCTTCTTCGTTGATTAAGGTTTGTAGTTTTTCGGTGACACGCATTACTTCATAAACACCAGAACGTCCCTTGTAGCCAATACCGCTACAAGATGGACAAAGCTGATTGCGAGTTTTGGCTTCTTGAATTTGCTCTGTAGTCAGGCTATTAGCTTTGTAGAAAGTGAGCCCGACTTCTTGGGAGGCTGATAAACCATAGCGAGCCAGTTCTTCTACAGTGGGAGTATAGGGAATGCGACAGTCAGAACAGACACGACGCACCAAACGCTGTGCTAATACGCCAATTAGAGAACTCGAAACCATGAAAGGCTCAATACCCATTTCTCCCAAACGTGCGATCGCACCAGGAGCATCGTTGGTATGTAAGGTAGTTAATACTAAGTGACCTGTCAAAGCCGCTTCAATTGCCGTTTTAGCTGTTTCTTTATCTCGTGTTTCACCTACCAGCAGCACATCTGGATCTTGCCGTAAGAATGCCCGCAATGCAGTCGCAAAATCCAAACCTTTCTCCCGAATTACCTGTACCTGAGTAATCCCCGGCAAACTGTACTCAATTGGGTCTTCTACCGTACTGATATTAATTCCGGGGTCATTTCGTTCCGATAATGCCGAATAGAGCGAGGTTGTTTTACCCGAACCTGTAGGTCCTGTAACCAAAATCAGCCCAAAAGGACGCTTTACCATATCTTGGACAATATGTAAAGTCTCTGGGTCGGTAATTAATTTATCCAATCCTAATTGAGTCGCAGAGTTATCCAAAATCCGCAGTACCACCTTTTCGCCGTAGCGACTGGGTAAGGTACTGACACGAAAGTCAACCTTCCGTCCTTCAAACATTCGGCGGATGCGTCCATCTTGGGGTAAACGCCGTTCGGCAATGTCTAAATTGGAGATAATCTTAAACCGCGCTGTCACCGCAGGAATGATTTTTTTCGGCAGGGGGTCGAATGCTTCTCGCAGTACGCCATCTTTGCGAAAGCGAATGCGTAAGTTTTCTTCCTGTGGTTCGATGTGAATATCAGAAACCCTCTCGTGCAAGGCTTTGGCAAGGATTCGGTTGACGAGGTTGATAACTGGTGCATCTTCCGCACCCTTCATCGCCGACCCTAAGTCCGCGTCCATATCGTCGGGAGCGTCTTCTAAATCAAGATTTCCGAGATTTTCTAAATCTTGATTGATGTCTGTGAATTTTTCCTGTTCTATGTGCTTTTGTTTAACAGCCAGTTCATCTAAGTACTGGTTGATAATTTGCTGGTAGTCCTCCTGGGTAATTACCATCCGCTGCAATGCCAAACCTTGCGGGCGCAGGATGCGGTTCAGATCGTCTGAAGCCTCTAGATTGTCCGGATCGACCATCGCCACCAAAATTGAGGGCGGGTTTTGGTCTTCATTTTTTGAGAGTGGTACTAAACGATGGCGGCGACAGATATCCACAGGGATGAGGGTATCAATTAAGCTAACCACCGACGTATTGCCAACTTGGCTAAGTTCCGGATCTAAGGACTCAACACCGTAAAGGATCTTAAGTTCAAATAGTTGCTGTTTCTTATAGTGCCTGAGCAACTCTGGTGATAATTGCCGCCCAGTAATTGTTTCGAGCACTTCTGTCAGCGGTATGCCAGACTTTCGACTTTCGACTAGTGCCTGCTTCATCTGTTCGCTATTGATATAGCCAGATTGGACTAGTTTGTTGCCGAAGGGCGAAAACTCCGCTTTTGCAATAAGGGCTTTACTGCGCTGTTGCGGGGACGAGTAAGTCATATATGAGTCATGAGTAGCCGAAACCTCTTGATTAAAGTATTCCCAAGCTACCGCGCAGAATTTTCATAATATTCAACCAATTGCAACCAAAATTTTTCAGAATTGCCGGATAGACCAAAATCGGGAAATCGAAAATTTTAAATTAAAAATATTTTTTGACGATTTAACTTTGCACAAAGTCCAGCCAGCACGGTAAAGTAAAGTCGCGACTAGCTCGACTTTCTTCATAAAATTTGGAATTTTTATCCCTAGTCCCTAACTAGGTCTCAACCTTTGTGCCTACACTAAGAAGCTGGGCATTTGTCACAATAGAGGACGTGGCATCAGTTCCAGGTAAACCATAGAAGCCTAAATAAAGGTGAAACAGTAGAGGTAAAGCAAGCAATGATAAGTGACTCCCCAGCCCCAATGAACTCCAATGAATCTGGCAGCGAGGTGACAGAGCAAGTGGTAGCGCAAACCAACGTATCGGCAGAAGATTCTTTTGTTGCTGCGGAGTCAAGCGCAAATACTGCTGATGCTGCGACCTTGGCAGAAATGACCAAACAAATGGAGTCTTTAAAAGCACAGGTAGAATTGCTGAATACGCAAAATATGCGGATTGGGGCAGATTTTGATAACTACCGCAAACGTAATGCAAAAGAGAAAGAAGACCTAGATGCCCAGGTGAAACGAAATACGATTACTGAATTACTACCAGTAGTCGATAATTTTGAGCGGGCAAGAGCGCACATAAAACCTCAAGGTGATGGGGAAATGGGAATTCACAAAAGCTACCAAAGCGTTTACAAGCAACTAGTTGATTGTTTAAAACGTTTGGGAGTTTCACCAATGCGCCCTGAAGGTCAAGAATTCGATCCCAACTTGCACGAAGCAGTAATGCGGGAACCTACGGATGAATATCCGGAGGGAACAGTGTTAGAAGAGTTAGTACGCGGATATTATTTGGGCGATCGCGTGCTACGCCATGCAATGGTCAAAGTTGCTGCACCTAAGGAGGATGCTCCATCGGATGAGCAAATTCAGTCTCCGAATGCAGATAGTTAATTTGTTGTTGGTTGTTATTTGTTATTTGTTGGTTGTTGGTGGTTAGTAGCTAACAACCAACTACTAACAACTAACCACTAACAACTAACCATTAACAATTAACTAGAGTGCTTCATCAACCAAGCTTGAGCAAGCATCGCATAACTAAACTCAAAAAAGTACCGCGAATCACGCCCGAAGTGTTGATTTGCTTGAGCCTACTTCCGAGTGGCGGCGTTGTTGCTGCTGCTCGGAGTTTTAGGTTTATGCCCTTCAAAATTGCTTGGGATAAGTAATCAGTAGATAATTATGGGAAAAGTTATTGGGATTGACTTAGGCACTACCAATAGTTGCGTCGCAGTATTGGAAGGTGGCCAACCTATCGTCATCGCAAATTCAGAAGGTGGACGAACGACTCCTAGTATTGTGGGTTTTGGCAAAGGCGGCGATCGCTTGGTTGGTCAGTTGGCAAAGCGTCAAGCTGTAACTAATGCTGAGAACACAGTCTACAGTATTAAACGATTTATCGGTCGGCGTTGGGATGACACTGAATCAGAACGCTTGCGGGTTCCTTATAGTTGTGTTAAAGGTCGAGACGATACCGTCGATGTGCAAATTCGCGGACGTAATTACACACCGCAAGAAATCTCCGCGATGGTTCTGCTGAAACTCAAGCTGGATGCGGAAAATTTTTTGGGTGAACCTGTGACTCAAGCAGTAATTACCGTACCCGCCTATTTTACAGACGCTCAAAGACAAGCAACTAAAGATGCCGGTACTATTGCTGGTTTGGAAGTTCTGCGGATTATCAATGAACCAACTGCCGCTGCTTTAGCTTTTGGGTTGGACAAACAAGACCAAGAGCAGCTGATCCTTGTATTTGACTTGGGTGGTGGGACATTTGACGTATCCATCCTGCAACTTGGGGATGGAGTATTTGAAGTTAAGGCAACTAGCGGTAACAATGAACTGGGTGGAGACGATTTTGATAACTGTATCGTCCAGTGGATGATTCAACACTTCCGGCAACAGGATAAAATCGACCTGGTTCAGGATAAAATGGCGCTCCAGCGTTTGCGAGAAGCTGCGGAGAAGGCGAAGATTGAACTCTCTAGTATGGCAAGTACTTCTATTAACTTGCCGTTTATCACTGCCGATGACAGTGGACCGAAACATTTGGAAATGGAGTTGAGCCGCTCTAAATTTGAAGAGTTGGTGGGTAGTTTAATAGAAGCTACTATTGAACCGATGATTCAGGCACTGAAAGATGCTGACCTGAAACCACAAGACATTGAGAAAATTATCTTGGTTGGCGGCTCTACTCGCATTCCCGCCGTCCAAAATGCCTTAATTAAGTTTTTCAATGGCAAAACACCCGATCGCTCTATCAACCCAGATGAAGCTGTAGCTGTGGGTGCTGCAATTCAAGCAGGGGTATTGGGTGGCGAGGTTGATAATCTTTTACTGTTGGATGTAACACCGTTGTCTTTGGGAATCGAAACCTTGGGAGAGGTATTCACCAAAATCATCGAGCGGAACACCACAATTCCCACCAGCAAGTCTCAAGTCTTTTCCACCGCAACCGATGGTCAACCTTCGGTGGAAATTCACGTCCTCCAAGGGGAGCGGGCAATGGCACGGGATAATAAAAGTCTGGGTAAGTTTTTACTTGCCGGAATTCCCCCAGCCCCTCGTGGTGTACCCCAAATTGAAGTATCTTTTGAAATAGATGTCAACGGCATTCTGAAAGTCGGGGCACAAGACAAAGGTACAGGCAGAGAACAAAGCATCCGGATTACCAATACAGGTGGTTTGAGCCAGAGCGAAATCGAACGGATGCGCCAAGAAGCGGAAGTTTTTGCTGAAGAAGACAAAAAACGCATTCAACTGGTTGAACTGAGAAACCAGGCAGAAACTATGTTGCACAGTTACGAATCAACCCTGAAAGATAACGGCAACTTGGTTGGCGAACATCTCAAAACTTTAGCTGCCCAAAAAGTCACATTATTACAATCAGCGATCGCCGATCCGAGCATTCCCCTACTCGAATTCCAAGAGCGTTTGGATAACTTCCAGCAAACTCTGTTTTCTATTGGTGCCGATGTTTACAGCCGAGCAAGCACCCAAACTGAAGAAGATGGTGAGGCTTCAGATAGTCCCTTTAGCCCAAACCCAGTTGATACAGGCAATACCTCGGGGACACCGCAATTTAGCTTTGATTTTGAAGTTGAAGACGGGAATATGCCACAGGCTGATTACGAAAAGATCGACTAAAACAGGTTTGGGGGAATGGGCAATGGAATTAATTCTTCCCCTTCCCCTTCCCCGATTCCAAACTCCTAACTCCTAACTCCTAACTCCTAACTCCCAACTCCTAACCAATTTTTAAAGGTTTTGTTAGATTGTAGAAGCTATCTTGTTGCCAGTAAGTACACGCAATAACATTAAAGATGCATCTCCTAAAGCATTGGGGGGTTTTCCACACCTATTTGGACGGCTAGCCCCTCTAGTTAATGCGCAGAGTTTTCCCCCTCGGCGTAGCACAATTGTAAAAGAGACAGTCTCAGGCATTAGCTTTTGTCGTCTCTTGCGAGGAAAGCACCTGTTGTTAATAATTTGCTGGTGATTTTTGTGAAAGGTAAAAGGTAAAATCAAGTATTAACAAAATTTAACTTTCGCCTTCTACTTCACCGAACTTCCGTTCGCCTTCTGCTTTCTTCCTTCTAACTTTTACCTTTGCTATATGGCTCGCGACTATTATGAAATTCTGGGTGTCTCTCGTGACGCCGACAAAGACGAAATCAAAAGCGCCTATCGCCGCTTAGCCCGGAAGTATCACCCAGATGTGAACAAAGAACAGGGAGCCGAGGAGCGCTTTAAGGAAATTAACCGCGCTTATGAGGTCCTCTCAGAACCAGAAGTTCGCGCTCGATATGACCGCTTTGGTGAAGATGCTGTGAATAGTGCTGCTGGTGCAGGCTTCCAAGACATGGGTGACATGGGGGGCTTTGCCGATATATTTGAAAGTATCTTCAGTGGTTTTGCTGGTGGTATGGGTGGTCCGACGCAACAAAGACGGCGTAGTGGGCCTGTACGAGGTGATGACCTGCGGCTAGACCTGAAGTTAGACTTTGGGGAAGCAGTTTTTGGTGGTGAAAAGGAAATTCGCATTTCCCATCTAGAAACTTGTGAAGTGTGTAATAGTACTGGTGCCAAACCTGGAACTCGTCCCCGGACTTGTTCGACTTGTAGCGGTTCCGGTCAAGTCCGTCGTGTTACTAGAACCCCCTTTGGTAGTTTCACTCAAGTTTCTACTTGTCCCACCTGTAATGGTACAGGCATGGTAATTGAAGACAAATGCGAAGCTTGTGATGGTAAGGGTGCCAATCAAGTCACTAAAAAGCTGAAAATTACCATTCCCGCTGGTGTGGACAACGGTACCCGCTTGCGAATTTCCCAAGAAGGCGATGCCGGTCAGCGCAGTGGTCCTGCAGGCGATCTGTACGTGTACTTGTTCGTTAACGAGGACAAAGAATTCCACCGGGATGGAATCAACATTCTCTCGGAAATCACTATCAGCTACCTACAAGCAATTTTGGGCTGTCGCTTGGAGGTAAATACTGTAGATGGGCCTGTAGAGTTGCTCATTCCAGCCGGAACTCAGCCTTCAACGGTTATGAAGTTGGAAAATCGTGGCGTACCGCGCTTGGGTAATCCCGTGAGTCGCGGTGACCATATGATTACGGTCTTAATTGATATTCCCGCTAAGGTGACGCCTGAGGAGCGGGAATTGCTGGAGAAGCTGGCTAAAATTAAAGGAGACCGTACAGGTAGAGGCGGTTTAGAAGGTTTCTTGGGCAATTTGTTCCACCAAAAATGAGTGTATCTTCCCGACTAACTCCCGATGCTCAACTGGACTTGCGCGGCACCCCTTGCCCGATTAATTTTGTTCGCACAAAATTGCGCTTGGAGAAAATGGCACCAGGAGATTTATTAGAAGTTTGGCTAGACCCAGGAGAGCCAATTGAGCAAGTACCTGATAGCTTGACTATGGCAGGCTTTATGGTCGAAGAAATTACAGAGTGTAGTGGTTATTTTTCTTTATTAGTGCGCCCTAGAGTCACTGCATGAAAGGGGAATTACAAGCTACTACACAGTTATTGGGTACGGTGGTTGCCGTCCAGGCGAATTTTTATCAAGTACAGATGGATTTACCAGGGGTAAGGGAAGATTTTTCCACGAATTTACCCCCTCTCCTCCTCTGCACTCGTCGAGCTCGGTTGAAAAAAATCGGGCAACAAATCATGGTAGGCGATCGCGTAATTGTAGAAGAACCCGATTGGGTTGATCGACGGGGGGTTATCGCTCAAGTTCTACCCCGTTCTAGCGAGTTGGATCGTCCAGCGATCGCCAATGTTAACCAAATCCTACTGGTGTTTGCTGTCGCTGACCCACCTCTAGAACCTTACCAACTCAGCCGCTTTTTAATTAAGGCTGAATCTATAGATGTAGATGTACTTTTATGTCTGAATAAATGCGATTTGATATCCCAAGAAGAAAAAGAGGAAATTAGCGATCGCCTGAATTGTTGGGGCTATAATCCGATATTTGTCAGCATTCAAAATAGTATAAATATTGACCAATTAGCAACTGAGCTAAAAGAGAAAGTTACTGTATTAGCAGGGCCTTCCGGAGTTGGAAAGTCTAGTTTAATTAATACACTGATTCCGAGCATCAACTTGCGAGTAGGCGAAGTTTCTGGAAAATTGGCTCGCGGTCGTCATACTACGCGCCATGTAGAATTATTTGAATTGCCTGATGGCGGTTTTTTGGCGGATACTCCCGGTTTTAATCAACCTGATTTGGATTTTGCGCCCCAAGATTTAGTCTATTATTTCCCAGAAGCACGAGAACGATTATCCAATGGAAAATGCCGTTTTAGTGACTGTATGCATCGAGACGAGCCGGAATGTGTCGTCAGTGGAGACTGGGAACGCTACGACCATTATTTGGAGTTTTTAGAAGAGGCGATCGTCTTTCAAACCCATGTCAACCACCAAGCGAATCCAGAATCGACTGTTAAGGTGAAAAATAAAGGAAAAGGTGAGAACCTGTACGAGCCGAAGCTAGAAAGTAAAAAATATCGTCGTATTTCACGGAAGACGCAGTTGCAGGATTTGGAACAGATGTATCGGGATGAGGAATAAAAGCTTGTCGCGATAAGATAGTACAAAAAGCGTATCTTGTATGTCTCAGCCCCTTGCAGCCATTCCTAGTTTACAAGATGTCAATGAGGGTGTAATCTTTCCAGTAGGTGACATTTACAGTGACGAGCCTCCCTTGGAATCTGACCTCCACCGCGAACAAATCGACTTGCTAATCCGCCTGATTAAGTGGTTGTGGCGCGATCGTGAAGATTTTTACGCTACTGGTAATTTAACTATTTATTTCAGCCCCAATCAGAAAAAGTCAGAAGATTTTCGAGGTCCAGATTTCTTCGTGGTTCTGGATACAGAAAAAAAAGATCGCAAAAGTTGGGTTGTATGGCAAGAAAACGGCAACTACCCAAATGTGATTATAGAACTGTTATCTGATTCAACAGCGGCTATTGATAAAGGTCTGAAAAAGCAGATATATCAAAATACCTTTCGTACCCCTGATTACTTTTGGTTCGATCCGGTTAGCTTGGAACTTAAGGGATTTCACTTAGTTGATGGACAATACCAAGACCTTATACCTGCTGAGTCTGGCTGGTTATGGAGTCAGCAATTAAAGCTATACTTAGGAGTTGCAGCGGGGAAATTACGCTTTTTTACACCCGATGGCCAATTGGTAATGCTGCCAGAGGAAGAAGCTAATCAACAGTTGCAGGAAGCTAATCAACAACTAGAGCAAGCTAATCAACAATTACAGGAAGAAAGGCAACGGGCTGAAATATTGATAAAGCGTTTGCGAGCCGCAGGGATTGAGCCAGAGTAAGTATTGGTTAGATCCCCGACTTCGTGAAAGTTGTCGGGGATCTTGCAGACCCTCAAAGTTGCCTTGTAGGTAAATTTTTAGGTGATATTTTTTACTTAGAAATCTCTTGAGGAGGAATATTTGTTGCAGGCTTAGACGGTGATGTGCGTGCGTCTAATTTTGCGACCATATCCTTCACAGATACTGATGGCTGGTTACCAGTGGGATATAACACTGCTGTAAATGCACTCATGCGATCGCGACGGAAGCCGACAACATCAAATTTAACTGGAGTCTCCTGTATCTTAGTATCCAACGATAAACCAGTAGAAGCATTCCCGAGATTATTAAATTCAGGCAGCTCTTTATACCCTAATATTTCTACTCCCTGGGCTGACTTCAATTTTTCCCCTAATTTTATTACCTGTTGCTGAAACTCTGGTGTTTGTACTTCCTTGAGGGCAGTATCAAATTTAACTTGTTGAGCTTGATTGAGTAAGATACCTGTCAAACCCATAACGACTTCCATTTTTTGAGGCTCTATAAAAGCAAAAAAGTTATTCAAGGGAAGATTTTCTTTAGTCAGTATTTGATAGAACGGTTCTAGCTGGGCAGCAATTAGCTTTTTGAATTCTGGGGGAATTTCCTTATAGCCCGGAGGTAAGTCTTGAACTGTGAGTACCGGAACGGAGGATGTAGGATTTGTCGGTTGTACGGGTAATGGTTGGGGAGAGGGTGCTACCGTTTCGGCAAAAGCTGGAGTAACTGCCAACTGAGTGAGAAAAGTGAAAATAGATAAAATAAAAGCTAGTTGCGGTTTCACTAGTTAAAGTTTCCTTATGTTTGGTTGGAACTACCATTAACAAGATAGACGAACAATAAATAACTAGGCCGATAGAATAAAAGGGGAAAGGTTAAAGGGCAATAATTTCAAGCTTTTTTCCTTTACCGGAATTTATATAGCACTAAGCTGCAACACCCTAGAAGGATGTCGCTATACGTACCAAGCTTACCTGCGTGGGCTAGCTGAAGGGTAAGCCAAGGGTAGGTGCATTCCGGTGAGCCAACCTACTTACAAGGGTGGAATGACCGCAATTGTGAAGACTTTGCCTTCATTCTGTTAGGTTCCCGAGAAAGTCTTAAAATATTCTTAATTTATGCCCAATTGTGGCATGGCTCCCCAACATTCAATATATAAGTACTACCCGGAATCTACTATGGCTATTGGCTACGTTGCGCTTGTTCTCCACGCACATCTGCCCTTCGTTCGTCACCCAGAAAGTGACTATGTGCTGGAGGAAGAATGGCTTTATGAAGCTATTACAGAAACTTACATACCTCTACTGAAAGTATTTGAAGGACTAAAGCGAGACGGTATCGATTTTAAAATCACGATGAGCATGACACCACCGTTGGTGTCTATGCTGCGCGATCCATTGCTGCAAGAACGCTATTTTGAACACTTAACTAAGCTCGAAGAACTGATACAATTAGAAATTCAGCATAATGCCCACAACGGTCATCTTAAGTATTTAGCTGAACATTATGCCGCTGAGTTCCAAGAAGCGCGGCAGATGTGGGAGCGTTACAAAGGTGACTTGGTGATTGCTTTTAAGCAGTTCCAAGATTCCAATAACCTGGAGATTATCACCTGCGGTGCCACCCACGGCTATTTCCCGCTAATGAAAATGTATCCGCAAGCGGTGTGGGCGCAAATTCAGGTTGCGGCTGAACACTACGAGGAAACCTTTGGTCGTCCCCCTAGAGGCATTTGGTTGCCGGAGTGCGCTTACTATGAAGGTGTAGATCGGATGCTGGCTGATGCTGGGTTGCGATACTTCCTCACAGATGGGCATGGTATTCTTTACGCTCGTCCCCGTCCCCGTTTTGGTAGCTATGCCCCAATTTTTACAGAAAGCGGGGTAGGAGTATTTGGACGCGATCATGAATCTTCGCAGCAGGTATGGTCTTCTGAGGTGGGCTATCCTGGTGCGGCAGAATACCGCGAGTTTTACAAAGATTTGGGCTGGGAAGCTGAATATGAGTATATCAAGCCCTACATCATGCCCAACGGTCAGCGGAAAAATATTGGAGTTAAGTATCACAAAATCACAGGTCGCGGCTTAGGTTTGTCAGACAAGGCGCTCTACGACCCTTATTGGGCAAAGGAAAAGGCAGCAGAACACGCTGCTAATTTCATGTATAATCGGGAACGACAAGCCGAGCATTTACACAACCTCATGGGTCGTCCGCCGATTATTGTTTCGCCTTACGATGCAGAGTTATTTGGGCATTGGTGGTATGAAGGTCCTTGGTTCATTGATTACCTGTTCCGCAAATCCTGGTATGACCAAGGAACCTACCAAATGACCCACTTGGCGGATTATTTACGAGAAAATCCGACTCAGCAAGTGTGTCGCCCTTCTCAGTCAAGTTGGGGATACAAGGGTTTCCATGAGTATTGGTTAAATGAAACAAATACGTGGATTTACCCACACTTGCACAAAGCGGCAGAACGGATGATTGAAATATCAGTAAGGGAAGCAGCGGATGAGTTGGAATCGAAGGCCTTGAACCAAGCTGCGCGAGAGTTACTTTTGGCACAATCTTCCGACTGGGCGTTTATTATGCGGACAGGAACGATGGTGCCTTATGCTGTGAGAAGAACGCGATCGCACCTGATGCGCTTCAACAAGTTGTATGACGATATCAAAATCGGCAAAATCGACAGCGGTTGGTTAGAAAAAGTTGAATTGATGGATAATATCTTCCCTAACATCAACTATCGGGTTTATCGTCCTTTGTAAGGAGTTTCTCTTGTAATTGCTTAAACTTGCAAATTTGGCGATCGCGATTTTCGGAGTTTGAGTTTTGCTGTTTTTGTAGGGTGGCTTTTTAAGCTACCCTATTTTTTTATGTTTTTTCGTATCTTGCACAAGCAGATAAACAGACAGAAAATTATGCTTTTTTGGAACTTGCGACCCCTCTAAGGAAAAAACAGGCTAGACCAAAAGTTGCAATACCTAGGACTGTATCAGGTTCTGGAACTGATTGTAAATTACGCACTGTTGCTCGCCACGTTCCGGTAGTCTCAATAACCCGAATTCCGCGATCCTCCTCTACGATTCGCTCTAACCAAGAGCCTCCCCAAACTTGATTTTCCTCTAATCCTTTACCTTCGAGGAATAATGCTTGACGAATAGGGTTAAAAGGACTATCACCACCTTTTCCCCCAATTTCCCAATTATTAGCAATAGAGACGTTTGGATCGTATCTCAAACCAGACGACCTTAGCTCTTTTGTTCCTTCATAAGAGTCAAGCCAAGTTACTTGATTTGGCGGTTGAGTGCTGCTATCAAGCCACTTTCGTCCTACTATATTTGCTGAAAAGTTTGTCAGGTAGTTTTGAATCTCAAAGTTTTCCTCGATAAGAGGATAATAGGGAAAATTGGAACCGAGACGGAGGGTTGTGCCTACGACCGTTTTATCGGGTTCAGATGTAAATTCTCCATTACCGACGAGTGTACCAGTACTATCAAAAAAATTCAGATCCCAAAAGAGGGTTGCTGCTTGAGCGGGTTGTTGCACATCAAAATTAAGAATTGTATCGAATTTAGAGAAAAATTCGGGAAAATCTGGAATTTTCTTATTTCAGTTGGTAGCTGAGGACATCTGTAACAATCAGATGTTTTAGTTAAACACTGACCGGGGTAATAGAATCATGACAAATTCAATTATTAACCCAATTGAGCATCCCGAAGTAACACAACAATTTTCTGAGAATATCATTCTCACAACCTTAGATGACCTCTATAACTGGGCAAAAATGTCCAGTTTGTACCCGCTGATGTTTGGTACAGCCTGCTGCTTTATGGAATTTATGTCTGCCTATGCTTCTCGCTTTGATATGGAGCGATATGGCATGATTCCCCGTGCCACTCCCCGACAGGCAGATTTGTTAATTACTGCAGGTACGATTACGATGAAATATGCTCCTAACTTAGTGCGTATTTACGAACAAATGCCAGAACCAAAATATGTAATTGCAATGGGAGCTTGCACGATTACAGGTGGTATGTTCAGTGTAGATTCGCCAACTACAGTTAGAGGTGTGGATAAGTTAATTCCGGTTGATGTGTATGTACCAGGATGTCCGCCTAGACCAGAAGCTGTCATTGATGCAATTATTAAACTACGCAAGAAAATTGCTAATGAAAGCATTCAGGAACGGCATATAACTCAACAAACTCATCGTTATTACAGCATACCTCACCGGATGAAGGTAGTGCCTGCAGTTAACGATGGAATGTACCTAGCAAGTTTATCAGAGCAAGTTTCATCCCAGAAAATCGAAAGAGTAAGTGGATTAGAATTGCCGACACTTGAAGCTATTGCTAATGCCCAAAACGGCTAAGAACTTACCCAAAAGCTTATTTTATCTAGGAACCTGGTAACTTTAAAAGCAACCAGGTTTTCCTATATTCTGAATCACCATCTCAGAACTTCTTCCTTCTTCCTTCAGTTAGTAAAACCCATCCTTGCTGTGCGATTAATTTTCCCAATTGGTAAGCATTTTTTAAATCAACCTGTCTGGCATTTTCCCCTGTTCCCATCACCCAATGATAGTTTTTGTTATAGTGGTGTATCCAGTATGGAATTTTAAATTTTGGATTAAATTAGAAATTTTGTCCTAATCCCTTTTTCTTACCAATCTTCAGCCCAATAGATAATTTCTGAATTTGCATTATCAATTGCGACTCCGTAACTATCTCCATGATTCCATTTAAAGCCAGGATTTCCCCGATCATTTGCACCCAATACTAATATCTGATAAGAGGTAGGAAAGGATTCTTCTCCAGATTCGCTGGTATAAAAAAAAGTTGTTGGTACGCCGTTGGGTAGGTTGCTATGCTCGTTTGTATCACCACCTTGATATTTATTTTTGGCGATCGCGCTATATTGCGTCATGGATTGTTTAATCTTTTCTGGTGCTAACTTTAACCGGAGTTGGAAAAAACTGTTTCCTTGCTTTAAACCGGGTGAGTAAACTAGATGAATATCTTTAGCGTCAGCGGGAAGTTGATTGGGGAAATGTTTAATTTGAGATTGATTTGACCAACTCTGACGAACTTCCTGATACCGTGAGGTATTGTTTGTCGTCTGGCTTTGATTGGCACTATTTAAACTTTGTCTGAGAAAAAAACTCCCCCCGGCAATTCCAATACCGCCAAGGGAGAGTAGAGTTATTAAAATTATTTGGCTAAAATCCTTCGATAGGTCGCTTCTTCTCGCTAGACTTCGCTTCATGAAGTTGGGTACATCCAAATTTTATGGTCATACTCCTAATTACTAGCGAAATTCGTAGATTTACGGAACTATCTCTAGGTAGATTTACAAAGATTTCGTAAAGAAACTGTGTTTTTACGGAGATTGGGTTTTTAAAAAAGAGATCGCTCATATATCACACCAAAGTCATATAAGCCCGCTCTCGCTTGCTGGGCTACGTTGTATACATCTAAACGTTTTTTTATTGCTTCGTGTACTTCGTGTACTTCGTGGTTAAAAAAGAATATATGTTTTAACCACGTAGGCACGTAAGCGGAGCGCTCCCGGAGGATAGCCCCGTTTGCGCTGGGGTTCTAACCTGCTGCGATATATGAGGTTACAAAGATCCAACTATCATCCCGGCAAGTAAGATAAAACCAATCCAGACATTTTGGCGGAACATTTGACCGTAAACTGCGTTAGGTAAATCGCTCCGTCTTAAACGGATAGATTGCCATACCCAGCCAACAGTGGCAAGCACAAGGCTAATCCAGAAGCCAAAGTGAAGATATTCAACAACGCCCAGCCAAGCAAGTAAAATTATGGTGCCGATATAAAAAATACTAGTCGCCAAGGGAACACGATCGCCAAAAAATAAAGCGCTAGAATTCACGCCAATCCGTTTATCATCTTCGCGATCGCTCATGGCATAAACTGTATCAAAACCTAATGCCCAAAATACAGTCGCACCCCAAAGTAACCAAGTCGGTTGGGAAAGATTTTGGGTCACAGCACTCCAGCTAATCAACACACCAAAGCCCCAAGCAATCGACATGACCAGTTGTGGGACTGGAAAAACGCGCTTCGCACCTGGATAAAGCAAAATTACTGGAACAGCTGCCACGCACAACCAGAAGCTGAGTGGGTTAAGATAGAAAGCAAGAATCGCTGCACATCCCATCGCGACCAACGCGACAACAATACCAACTTTCACGGATAGCGCACGAGAAGCCAAAGGACGATCCTGAGTTCTTTGTACTTCTGTATCGATATTTCTATCCCACAAATCATTAACAACACAACCAGCCGCGCTTGTGGCAAGAGTACCAAGAACTATTACACCAACCAATGGTAGAGGTGGTTTGCCCTTATCAGCCAAAAACACAGCCCAAAGTGCAGGAATCATCAGAATTAACCGCCCTTCTGGTTTATGCCATCGCAGAAGGCGGAAAACTTTGCTCCACACGGGTTCCTCTTTGCTTTCTCCCTGAGTCAGCATAATGAAAAATAAATTAGTTCACAGATTTTGACATCTATCTATAGAATAACTTTATTTGCTATTTATTAAAGCAAATCTGAAAGTGGCAACTTAGGATACATCTAATTCGTCACTTTATGTTATGAGCAGCAAAGTGAATTGTCTGGCTTCTAACATTGCCAGACGGAAAGTCTAAGAAAGTTTTTGTTTTATTTTATACATCAAAGTGCATCCCGCCGATACGGTCAATTTTTACCATGTTTAAAAGAGAGAAAACTAAGTGGTGAATTTAGCTTCAGCTTTGAAGGTGAGTGAAGCGACTCCAGCAGTAGAGCAACACCGAATTATCGCAGCAATTGACATGGGCACAAACTCCTTGCACATGGTCATCGTGCGGATTGAAACAGCACTGCCAGCTTTTAGTATTATTGGCAGAGAAAAAGACACAGTGAGATTAGGCGATCGCGATCTGTTGACAGGAAATCTGAAACCAGAGGTAATTGAAAGAGCGATCGCGGCTTTAGGACGTTTCCAAAAAATCGCCAAAACTCTCAATGCGGAAACCATAGTTGCAGTTGCTACCAGTGCAGTCCGCGAAGCCCCCAATGGTAAAGATTTTTTACAAAGGGTAGAAATCGAGCTAGGCTTATGCGTTAACTTGATTTCCGGTCAAGAAGAAGCGCGACGAATTTACTTGGGCGTACTGTCGGGGATGGAATTTAACAACCAGCCCCATGTGATTATTGATATTGGTGGTGGTTCCACAGAGATTATTTTGGGCGACAGTCATGAAGGGCGGACTCTCACCAGTACAAAAATTGGTGCAGTGCGACTAACTGGCGAGTTCATCACCACAGATCCCATCAGTAACGTCGAATTTGAGAACCTGCAAGCCTACACACGGGGGATGTTAGAACGTTCCGTAGAAGAGGTACTAGCTAACCTCCAGTTTGGTGAGTCTCCGCGTTTGGTGGGAACTGCCGGCACAATTGAAACCTTGGCGGCAATTCACGCACGGGAGAAATTGGGTTTGATCCCTTCCACACTCAACGGCTATGAATTCACCATCAAAGACTTGCGCGAGTGGGTAAACCGCTTGCGGAAAATGAGTAATTCAGAACGGGCAGAGATTGCCGGAATGCCGGATAAAAGGTCGGAAGTAATACTTGGGGGGGCAGTAATATTACAGGAAGCCATGACCCTTTTGGGAATGGAGTCGGTAACAGTGTGCGAGCGTTCCTTAAGAGAAGGTGTTATCGTAGACTGGATGCTCACCCACGGTTTAATAGACGATCGCCTGCGCTACCAAAGTTCAGTTCGCCAGCGGAGTGTACTGAAAACAGCAAAGAAATACGACGTGAACTTAGAACATAGCGATCGCGTGGCAACATTTGCCCTCTCATTATTTGACCAAACTCAAGGCATATTGCACAACTGGGGTTCAGAAGAAAAACAACTGTTGTGGGCAGCGGCAATATTGCATAATTGCGGTCATCATATCAGCCATGATTCACACCACAAGCATTCTTACTATCTGATTCGCAATAGCGATCTGCTCGGCTATACAGAAGGGGAGATAGAACTGATTGCCAATTTAGCGCGTTATCATCGCAAATCTCCACCTAAGAAAAAGCATGAGAATTATCGCAGTCTTTTGAATAAAACTCAAAGACAAGCTGTCAATAATTTGAGTGCTATCTTAAGACTAGCAGTTGCACTCGATCGGCGGCAGATTGGAGCTATATCCAAAGTTGAGTGTGACTATCATGAAAGGTTACAGGAATTGATGCTAATAGTTTTTCCATCGCATCCTGGTGATGACTGTGCATTAGAACTCTGGAGTTTAGATTACAAAAAAGGAGTCTTGGAAGAGGAATTTGGGATAAAAGTATTGCCTATTTTGGATAAGTGTGCTGTTGCAGTGAGCTAGTGTGACAAGGCAAAAGTAAAAAGTACAAAGGCAAAAGAAAGAAGGAAGATTTTACGCGCTTTTCAGCCATCCAAAATAGGTGAAAAAGCTTACAATATAGGTGTTCTTTCTTTTTACTTTTTACTTTTTACTTGTTGTACTAGATATCCGTGATTTTCAATAAAGAAAAAAGTAACTAGTCATAATGAAACCAACACCAATAACAAAATAGCGTACCCAAGAAGGATTCAATTTCCGAGCAAAATAAGCACTGCTATAGCCACCAATAATTGCTGCAACTGCCATCATGATTGCCGTCTGCCAAAAAATTGTCTTGGCGATCGCGAAATAAATTACAGCCACAGCATTGAGACAAGTTGCCAGCCAAGTTTTAAATGCATTCATCGTGTGGATATTCTGGATACCCATAATGTTTAACACTGCCAGCATCAAAATACCGGCACCACCACCAAAATAACCTCCATAAGTTGCGATAGCTAACTGCAAAAGCAAAACTACAAACATTGGTAAACGCGATTTTGACAAGATGAATTGCTTTTGTTTCAACCACCTCATCAACGGTTGACTGAAAGTAAACAACAAAGTTGCAGTTAACATCAAGTATGGAACTAGCGCAGCAAAATTGGCAGGAGATGTATGTAGCAACAAATAAGCACCTAAAACCCCTCCCACTACACTACAACCGCTGAGGAGAAAGAGTTCTCTCCGATGAGTTGAGAGTTCCGCACGATAAGCCAATGTACTAGCGGCTGTTCCAAACCAAAGTGCAGCAGCATTTGTGGCATTAGCATTCACTGCAGGAACTCCAGTTATTAAAAGTGCCGGAAATACAATTAAACCTCCACCACCAGCAACCCCATTCACTATTCCTGCAAGTAATGCAGCCGCTAATAATAAGAGATTTTGTGTCATTTAGTATTAAGCTTTGATAGCAACGATGCGAATTCTACAGTAATCAGCCATCCAAGTTCCTTCTCGATACAATATCGGTTTTAAATCTTCTTCCACAGCACGAATAACTTGAATTTGTTCCTCAGCAGAAAGTTCTACCATCCAAGCACTGGCAAACATTTGAATCCAATTTGCCATCCCTGCATCTCCCTGTAGGGGTGTCGGACGGGGAAACGAAAGAGCGTATTTGACATCAAAGCCTTGTTGTTCCAGTCGAGTCGCATAATCACCAATGCTGGGGAAATACCACGGATTTGGCGTTGTTCCTAAAGCACGATCCAAAGCTTGGGTTATTGCCTCTACATTTCCCTTACCCCCAAACTCTGCCACAAAACGTCCACCGGGTTTCAATGCTTGATGGATAGAAGCAATTACGGCATCAGGTTCGCGAATCCAATGCAGCACAGCGTTAGAAAAAACAGCATCAAACAGCTTTTCTACTTGAAAGTTTCTCGCATCAGCAACATCAAACTTGAGATGGGGATAATTTTTTCTTGCCTTCTCAATCATCTCAAAGGCCCCATCAACTCCCATTACCTCAGCCCCAGTAAGTGAAATTTTTTCAGTCAGTTGCCCAGTACCACAACCAAGATCCAGAATGCATTCTCCTGGCTTAGAATTTAGCAGTTCTAGTAAATTTTCGCCATACTCCCACACAAAGGTATGTTTATCCTGGTATAGCGAACTATCCCAATAATTACTGAGTGTCTTCATTTTTCTTTCTGCTATTTTTTGGATTACTCTTACCGAGCTAGGTATTAGTTATCACTTTAGAAAAAGTTTTTCATAATGTCCAATATATGTTTTAAGCTAAACTAATATTTAAAAGATATTAATTGAGTAACTGAACCGCAGATGAACGCTGATACATACAAATATTTATCTGCGGTTAAAAATCCCCAATCCAAAAATGGAACTAAGACACCTGCGATACTTTGTAATGCTTGCGGAGGAATTACACTTTGGAAAAGCAGCCCAAAGATTGCACATTGCCCAACCACCGCTGAGTCAACAAATCCGCCAATTAGAAACAGAATTGGGCTTTGAACTATTTCACCGCACCAAACGAAGCGTAAAATTGACAGAAGCAGGGCAAGTTTTTCTCAGTGAAATTCATCAAATTCTCAAGCAGTTGGAAGTCGCAATTCAAATTGGGAGACAAACCAGTCGTGGTGAAATGGGACAAATTACAATCGGCTTTGTCAGTTCGGCTGCGTATAATATTTTGCCAGATATCCTGCGGACATTTCGCACTGCTGTTCCTACAGTCAGTCTAGAGTTGCACGAACTAACTACAGACGAGCAGTTGCGGTGGTTGCAAGCAGGTAAAATTGATGTGGGATTTCTTCGTTTACCTGTAGAAGAAGATATATTTGCTTTTGAGATAGTTTTTCAAGAATCTTTAATCGTCGCACTCCCGGAAACACATCCATTCGCTAATCAGTCAAGTGTAAGTTTGCGATCGCTTAGTAATGAACCCTTTATTTTATTTCCCCGTTTATTAGCACCGGGACTTTACGATTTAATTATCAGTCTTTGTCAGCAAGCAGACTTTAGCCCCACGATTACTCAAGAAGCGATTCAAATGCAAACAATTGTTAGTTTAGTTGCAGGTGGAATGGGAGTTGCAATTGTCCCAGAATCTTTGCAAAATCTGCAACGGACTGGAGTTGTTTACAAATCGCTACAAGAACCGACTCCACAGGTAGCGATCGTGATGATTTGGCGACGAAAAGATACATCTCCAACAGTGCAAAAGTTTCTGGAGATAGTTAGACAGGATTTACTAGGCAAAAACTCTCTGCAACTCGACAATAATCTTAGCGTACTACCGAAGTCGTTATAATCGAGATAAATTTTGAGGTAAACAATATTAATGAATTTATCTGTTTTAACAACTCCTAGCCAAGAGTCATCCGAGCTTACCTATGATGTGCTAATTGAAAATCAAGAAGATGGTATGGTTATTGCAACTGTGCTAGGTTTACCAGACTGTAAAGCCACAGGTGCTACTAAAGAAGAAGCCTTAACAATCTTACATGAGCATTTGACTGCACGTTTAGCTAAAGCCGAAATCGTCTCTATCAAAATCGAACCTCCTTCATCCGAACATCCCTGGATGAAATTTGCTGGTATGTATAAAGATAATCCGCTTTTTGACGAGGTGCAGGCTTATATAGAAGCCGATCGCCGTAAACTTGATGCGGAAATGGAGGAATATTACCAGAAACTTGATGCTGAGGATGAAACTAAGTGAATTAATAAATACCTTAATATTGTTTGATTTGTTTTGCTATTTAGCCGTTATTTAATTCAGTAATATATAATTGAGTGGTGTTTTCGTTGTCGCCCAGTATTCTTCAGCAGAACCCAAAATATCAACTGCTATCTCCCACTGAGCAGGGTCAGCCTGGGCAAAGATATCGGGGCGATCGTACAGTAGGACATATTGTTCAGCCGGACACCATGTTAAATCGGTGATACATTCATCAAATGCATCCCAATTAGCGCCAAAGTAGGCGGGAAATTTCATCACTTCAGCAGCTTTTGTTAAAAAGGTTTCTTTACTCGAAATCTCTTTACCATCTAGATAAAAAACCTGAATCCCTTGCTGGGATAGTCCTTCAATGATTTTCTCTATTATCTGCTTCCTAGGCACCCTATTTTCGGACTTTGAACCAGTTGTTATAAGAGAGAGAAATTCACTCATTGAACCAATCCTTTTGCTTAAAGCTACTAGATGACTTCTTGAAAACTACTGTAGTGATCGTGAGTATAGTAAATTTCTCCCTTTTGCCCAATAATAAGACGGCGACCACCTCTGTCAGTTACTCCTGGAGTCTCAACAGTATATTCTAGGTAGTATCTCAAAGGTTGTGGCGGTAGTAATCCTTCAAGGTTTTTGAATACACTGCCATCTTTAGTATAAGGAAATGGCCCGCCTTCTGAAATCAGATTGATAGTAACTTGGACTTCAGGAGGTAATTTACTAATGGCAACCTGTGGTATCGCACTCATTTAAATACTTTATGTCCTTAATCACTGGATAGACGCGATTGCTCCTCTAATTTTCACATTAGCGATCACTTGCAAATCTTTGCTATGTCTCGTAAAGTCTGACGCTTATCTTACGGCTATTCAACTGAGGATTGCAATTCATCACTCAGGACTAAGTATTATTTTCTTCACAAAACGACATAATTAGGTAAAATTAGTTAAAGCAATATTTCGTTCTTGTCAAGCAAAGGCATCCGCAATACCATGCAGCTGAAAATCAGTGCATCTCGACTACCCTTAGCCCCAACACTCTTAATTACGCCGTTTTTCCTATGGGGTACGGCAATGGTGGCAATGAAAGGCGTTATACCCCACACCACACCATTATTCATGGCAGGAGTGCGTTTAGTACCAGCTGGGGTGTTAATTTTGATAGCCGCAGCATTCATGGGTAAACCACAACCCAAGGGATGGGCTGCGTGGTTGTGGATTGCTCTATTTGCCCTAGTGGATGGGACACTATTTCAAGGCTTTTTGGCAGAAGGCTTAATGAGAACCAGTGCCGGCTTGGGTTCGGTAATGATTGACTCTCAACCCTTGGCTGTAGCGCTGCTTTCCTTATGGCTATTTAAGGAACATATAGGTTTGTGGGGATGGCTAGGACTCGGATTGGGAGTTATGGGTATAAGTTTAATTGGCTTACCCGACGATTTAATTTTGAGTTTTTTCTCTACCTCTTTCCCAATGGTGACAGGTGGAACGCCTATCCTAAACTCCCTATTTGAAAGTGGCGAATGGTTGATGCTATTAGCAGCGCTGTCAATGGCAGTCGGAACGGTATTTATCCGGTATGTGACAAAGTATGTAGATCCTGTCACTGCTACCGGATGGCACATGATTATCGGTGGATTGCCCTTGTGGGGAATTTCATTAAATCTAGAATCGGAGCAGTGGCAAAATCTGATACCATCTGATTGGTTGGCATTGGGATATGCAACACTATTTGGTAGTGCGATCGCCTACGGATTATTTTTCTATTTTGCTTCTAGTGGCAGCCTCACCAGTCTTAGTTCCCTCACCTTCTTAACACCAGTATTTGCCCTGTTATTCGGCAATCTATTCCTCTCAGAAATGCTCACAACAGTGCAATGGGTGGGAGTTGGTCTAACCTTAATCAGCATCTATCTCATCAATCAACGCGATACCTTAGCAGGTACAGAGAATAAAAGCAGTATAAGCGAACAAATTAATACACAGCAGCCTGTTTTAGAAGCATCTACAGCGAAAAAAGCCAATCTCGTTACCATTCCTATTAGAGAATCTGAACCAGAAATTTGACCCTAACGAGGAAAGATGGAGAGATGTCTAGGGGAGAATGTCAATCATAAATTCAAAATAAATTGTCAACACATAAAGTTAATATTTGGTAATCTTGGCGTTATGGTGGTATCGATAACTTCCTGCGCATATTCTGTTTAAAACTTGTTATATATGAGGCTATATCGTTCCTCAATCCTAATAATCACCTGCTTTGCTTGCGTGGGATTTAACCCCAAGGCAAGTACAGCCATCTTTAACTATACGCCGAAAACCTTAGAACTAGCTCAGAGTGGGAGTTCTACAGATACTGTCCAACCAACGGTTCTCAGAATTGGCAGTAAAGGGGCGGATGTCGAGCAACTACAAACCCTACTAAAAGATTTAGGATACTACAACAGTGTCATAGATGGGCAATATGGTGAAACTACGCTAACTGCCGTATCTAAATTTCAGACTTTCAAAGGCTTGTCAGCAGACGGTGTTGCTGGGGTGAAGACTAGAGAGATTTTACAAAAGGCAGTTAATGAAAAAAAGGCTGCTTCTGCTCCCAGTTCTACACCAGAAACAAGTAAAAAGCAGAAACCTCAGCAGCAAGGATTACTGCGTTGGGGGTTATTGGGTATTGGTGTTTTAGGCATTGTTGGGGCACTCCTATACCTAGTGAAAACCTTTGGTAAACGCAAAACAGTTCCATTTGAGCTAACAGCAAAAGAAATGGAAACTGAAACACAAGCTTACACAAGACTTTTAAATGCGCCTTTAGAAGAAGAAAATACAGGCGAAGGTTATAGTGGGATAGCAGTTATTGAAGGCGATCGCACTTTCAACGGTAGCACTTTGCTCGATTCTCAGGAAGTACCGGCTTCAGCCAAATTACTTCCACCAGAAACAACATCACGTCTTGCAAAAGTCAGTATTGTTGACGAATTAATTAAAGACTTACGCAGTCACGATCCAGCCCTGCGACGCAAAGCAATCTGGGATTTAGGACAACAAGGAGACTCACGGGCAATTCAACCACTCGTGGACTTGATGATTGATGTCGATTCTCAACAACGCAGCTTAATTTTATCTACCTTAGCAGAGATTGGTTCCCGCACCCTCAAACCAATGAACCGTGCTTTAGCAATTTCGCTGCAAGATGAAAGCCCAGAAGTACGGCAAAATGCTATCCGCGACCTTACCCGCGTTTATGACATGATGGCTCAAATTAGCCAAATGTTATGCCATGCAGCAGAAGACTCCGATGCCCAAGTACAGGCAACAGCACGATATGCTCTTTCTCAGATGAACCGTATCCGTACTTTGCCCGAGCGAGAAGCAGAAAACGAACAAAAAGATTAACTATTCCTCTTTCTTCTCTTTCTTTGCGTACTTTGCGTACTTCGTGGTTAATTAAATAGATATTCTTTGCATGGAAAAGCAATATTCCTCTGCGTGACTCCGCGCTGCCCTCTGCATTTAAAAACAGTATAAACTTTTCGTAAACTATAAAAAATGCAACCATAATAGTGCTTGTAACTTCAGTATTGGCAATCAAATGAAAACCAAAACACTGATTGCTGGATTGTCCAGCTTCACAGCACTCAGCGTCCTCATCTATAGTCCAAATACTTATGCATCTAGCACCACTCATCGAAAAGATGCAGTAAAAGAGACTACAACAGTTCAGCCAGTGAGTAACTCAGAATATATCTCCCAAAACCCCGAGAATAATTCTGTACAGTCAGTAATCTCCTATTCACGGCTACGAATTGGTGGTATCAAACTATCAATGAGTGAGGCACAAGTACGGCGGATTTTGGGTAAGCCTCAACGGGTAGTAAATCAAGACAGTCCTGCTATCGGTAAGATTCGGACCCTCAAATACCGAGAAATAAGCGTAGATTTAGCCGAAGACGTCAATAAAAAGGATAGTTATTCTGTATACAAGATTTCTACTAAAAGTCCGAAAATTCGCACCTTAGATGGTGTTCGCGTCGGTGATAATCGTGCGAAAGTTATTAAAACTTACGGTCAGGCATCAGAAGAAAAAAATGGAAAGGTCAATTTGTTGTCTTATCAAGGCGACCTCAAAGATTCCCCCTCAGCATTTTTATTTACCATTGACAATGGCAAGGTGACAGAAATTTCTTGTATGGATATTTTAAATTAAACAGCTCTGTCAAGTATAAACGCTGCATAAGAATTTGGGTGGTAGTTTGGGCGGATTCCAGGTTTACCATCATCCTTTCCCTCTACACCCATGCAGCTAATACAACATCATAAAAAGTGATGCTGCGTTGTAAATTTGTAACTCCAAGGGATAAATGGTCAAACATATTTCAGTCCTCGGTGATATTAATTATTTATAAATATTTAAACTGAATTTTTATACTAGTCGCAGAACCTGCTAGCAAAAACGCTGCATCGCCGAATTTAGGCGCATTTGTCTTCACATCTGGGTTTCTAGAAAAACCAAACCCTTCTAAAGGCATTCCTAAGTCATTACGATTGAGAGTGCGATCGCCATTGGTATCGTGAATCGCTGCAACGGCATAACTACCCGCTTTCAAATTCTGAAAATTAACCGTCACAGGAATTTCTGTAATTTTGACACACTGTTTTTGGAGTGCGCGATCGCTTTTACTGGGAAATCCTCGACTGCTAGAGAAAATATTTACGCAGAGTTGTCCTTCTTTATTCTTCAAGCCATCAACTTCAACAGAAAGATTCCCCTTTAAATCGGCATTGGCTGTTGGTGACAACATCAAATTTCCCAAAACCGAAAGCATCATCACGCCAAATTTGAATTCTTTCATCATAAAGTAACTACCTATTCCCACTTACCGCACTGATTAGCATATCATCAGCAAAGTAGTGAATGCTTGCTCAAGAGTGTTAGGAGTTAAAAGTTGTATATTTTAATTCTTAACTCAATAGCCCCAAATTTCATGAATGCTAAACCTCTGAAATTACTCTTTATTTCCACTCCTGTTGGGTCCCTAGGTACAGGACTCGGCGGTGGCGTTGAATTAAGCTTATACAACATTGCTCAAGAAATGAACCGTCGGGGTCATCTATTGCAAATTGTCGCACCTGTTGGTTCCACATGGAATATGCCCCTAATCCAAATTCCCGGTAACTTGCAAATCATCGCCCAAAGTCAGCAACGTACAGACCCAGTTACTATGCCAGAAAATTCTGTACTGGCGAATATGTGGGAATATGCCCGTCAAGTTCAAAATGACTTTGACTTAATTGTAAATTTTGCTTACGATTGGTTGCCATTTTACCTGACACCTTTTTTTAAGTGCCCGATCGCCCACTTAGTCAGCATGGGTTCGCTTTTGGACGCTCTCGACCAAATTCTTGTCCAGGTATCAAAACAATTTCCCGGTACCATCGGTTTTCACACTCACCAACAAGCTGTCACCTTTCCTGAGTTAACCCCACCGATACATTATTTGAGCAATGGCATTGATTTATCAATTTATCAATTTTGCGCTCAACCAAAACAACAATTAGGCTGGATCGGTAGAATTTCACCGGAAAAAGGCTTAGAAGATGCATTCGCTGTAGCAAAAAGTACTGGTATTTCTTTGAAGATTATGGGTAAAATTCAGGATGAATTGTACTGGCAACAAATTACTCAGGATTACCCAAACACACCTTTTGAATATCTGGGATTTTTATCAACGGCAGAAATGCAACAAATACTACGCGATTGCCAAGGGTTATTAATGACACCTCGTTGGGTAGAAGCATTTGGGAATGTAACAATTGAGAGCCTTGCTTGTGGAGTGCCAGTAATTTCCTACCGTCGCGGTGGACCTGCGGAAATAATTCAAGATGGCAAAACAGGGTTTTTAGTAGAACCAGATAGTGTGGCTGGGTTGGTAGAGGCTACGCAGCGGCTTAATGAAATTGACCGTTACACCTGTCGCGCTTGGGCTGAAACAGAATATTCTCTGACAGCATTGGGTTCGCGCTTTGAACAATGGTTTGAAGAGATTCTCAATTCCAAATTTTAGAGTTTCCTGATGTTTCATGGAAAAGTTAGAAGTTATGAGTTATAACTTATACTCCAAACTCCAAACTCCAAACTCCTAACTCCAAACTCCCTATTCATGCAATCCCAAATCCAAAATCTAAAATCTAAAATTATTCCTTCCCCCCTAAAGCCAGGTGATTTAGTCAGAGTAATTGCCCCAAGCGGTGCTTTACGAGAATTGGAAGCATTTGAGCAGGGGGTATCCATTTGGCGATCGCGTGGTTACCGAGTAGAAATCATTCCAGAGATAAAAGATAGATGGGGATACCTGGCTGGCAAAGATGAAACCCGTCGCAGCCAATTAGCAGCAGCTTGGAATGACTCTGATTGTCAGGCTATCCTTTGTGCTAGAGGTGGTTTTGGCACTACTAGAATTCTGGAAAATTGGAATTGGTCGTCAAAGACCGACAAAAGTGAAGAAGAATTTTGTCCCAAATGGCTGATTGGCTTTTCTGATATCACAGCCTTGTTATGGAGTCTCTATAATTTGGGAATTTCTGGAGTCCACGGTCCGGTACTCACTACTATTGCTCAAGAGCCGGATTGGTCAATTGAGCGGTTATTTGACTGCCTAGAAGGTCGTCCCCTCGCCCCGATTAAAGGCTCTGGTTGGGGTTCTGGTGTTGCCAGTGGTATGCTATTACCAGGAAATCTAACCGTTGCAACTCATCTTCTCGGTACACCGATGCAACCAAATCTAGATGGTGTAATTCTGGCGTTAGAGGATGTAACGGAGGCTCCCTATCGCATCGATCGGATGCTAACCCAGTGGCGAATGAGTGGTGCATTATCTAAAGTTAAAGGCATTGCATTAGGTGGTTTTACTCAATGTGAAGCCCCAGCAAATATCCCCAGCTTCAACGTTGAGGAAGTATTACGCGATCGCCTGAGTGATTTGGGCATTCCCATCGTTTCTGACTTACCCTTTGGTCACGAAGCACCCAATGCGGCTTTACCAGTTGGTGTCATGGCAACTTTAGATGCTGAAAAAGGCACTTTGAGCTTAGAGTAGAAAAACTCAGCGTTCAAGCAAAAGCAAGAACTTTAATAATTTTCAACAATAAACATATTTGGCGCATTTTCCCCCAAGGATTTAAGATTAATTTAACAAATAAACTTTGGTGGGAGATGCGATCGTCGCCGCTCGTATCCCAAATACAGTGTTCGTCAAAGGGCGTGAGAAAGCGTTATAGAGGGCTGATAAATAGCTATAGCGCAGCCGTCCCTCTTTTCAAATTTCAAAGAGCAGTACTTTACAACACTGTCGAGGCTACCGGGCTTAAACCCTCTATTCAACTGATATGTTAACTGTTAATGCCACTTGCCGCGAGGTTTTAGATGAAACATCAGGGTGCTATTATTCTCTGTACTCACTGCTAACACTTGTACAAGCAAATTTCTTATTCACAAAATGCTAGGGGTGTAGTGTCCATGCCCTTGACAATCCTTGTAGTGGATGACGATCTGGGCACTCGTCTGTCTATCAGCGATTATCTTGAACTGTCTGGCTATTTGGTAATTACCGCTTCGGACGGTCAAGAAGCGTTGGCGATGGTGGAGGAGTACCATCCTGATTTAATTGTCACGGATATTGTCATGCCACGTATCAACGGCTACGAATTGGTCCGTCAGGTGCGTAAAAAGCCCTCAGACCGTTTGTTGCCTGTCATTTTATTAACAGCACGAATCAAAACCCAAGAACGAATTTTGGGTTACCAATCGGGGTGCGATTTGTACTTACCTAAACCTTTTGAATTAGAAGAGTTAGCAGCAGCTATTCGCAATCTCTTGGAGCGATCGCAAATCATTCAATCTGAGTTCCGCCTTTCTCATCCAGAAACTTTGGGCATCTCTAACACAATATCTTCTCATGAGAAATCCGAAAACCTCGCATTCCTAACTTCTAGAGAACAGGAAGTCTTAGAGCTTTTGACTCACGGTCTTTCTAATGCCGATATGGGACACCAACTACACCTCAGCCCTCGAACGGTGGAAAAGTATGTCAGTAGTTTATTAAGAAAAACTGACACTAGCAACCGTGCAGAACTCGTGCGTTTTGCAATTAAGCATGGTTTGGTGGAATAATTGGTGCTGTTTCTTAACGGTTGACAGTTGACCGGAAACAGTCAACTGTCAACCATTTACCAATTTTGACTTAATAACGATTCAAACTCAGAGCGTAAAGCTTCCACATCCGCCAATCTCGTCACTAGTAAATTATCCCTGCCAGCGTCTGTTAAACGCCTTTTCCAATAATGAATACTCTCTGAGTTATTCAACCAAAAATGAATCACAGTGTCTACCACTTGATCCATCTCCCACCCCCACTTGGGCAGAACTGGCTCTACAGATTCTAACAGTGCATCTAAGGTACAGATATTGCTTCCTATATATTCAACACCTTGATTCTGCGATTTTTGCAAGCTCTGCTGTTGATGATTGAAAAACTGCAAAACTGGAGATACCCCTAAAATGTCAAAACTGTATTTCATGGCAGGACTCCAAATGATTAATCAGTTGTAGGCAGTTGTTAAATTTTAAAATATGTCCATTGTCAAAAACTAGTCAAAAAGTATATAAATTAAGATAATTTTATACCTATTTTGAGATATTTCACTTGAGTTGAAAATTAGCACTTACATCGCTTGAGTGCTAAAGATTAGAAAATTGTTTAATGTATTATTCAAGAATTTTTTAGATAAAAAGTGCAGAATATTATTGATGATTTTCCAAAACCCAAAAGAAGTAAAGATTTCATAATCAAAAATGGTATCCCTAGTAGATGTCAAAGGTGAGCTAGCAGCAATAGGAGCAGCTTGTTTGTGGGCTGTAGCTTCCGTAGTATATGGTCGTTTGGGGGCGCATATCCCACCGTTGCAACTGAATTTGATTAAAGGGGTAATTGCGATCGCCTTACTTCTGTTCACTATCTCCATCCGTCAGGAATTTTTATCGCAATTAGCCGATTCTCCCCTGTGTCTGCTCTTATTGAGCGGCATCGTTGGTATTGGTTTCGGCGATATTGCCTTTCTAGCAGCAATAAATTCCCTCGGTGCGTCTCGGACTTTGCTGATGGGAACCCTTGCCCCACCCATGACGGCAATCGGAGCAATGATTTTTCTCCAAGAAAGTTTGAAAACGACTGCTTGGTGCGGAATTTTGCTAACTATTCTGGGAGTGGCATGGGTGGTGACAGAACGAGTCCCCAATAAAGGCGATAATGCAACCAACTTGTGGCAAGGAATTGGCATTGGTTTTTTAGCAGCGATCGCAAATGCTACAGGTGCAATCCTCTCCCGTGCGGCTCTAGCTCATAGCAACATTCCACCGTTATGGGCAGCTTTATTGCGGTTGAGTGCAGCAGTGCTGATGTTACTACCTTGGGTATGGTTTGTCCGACGGCAAAGTAGCTTTGAGTTCAAAATACAATCGGCAAGAGTAATGGCTGGATGTGTTTTTGCAGCCTTTTGCGGGACTTATTTAGGTATTTGGCTGCAACAAATGGCGATTAAATATACTGCGGTGGGTGTTGCCTCAACTCTATTGCAAACAAGTCCTTTATTTGTGTTACCCATCGCAGTTTGCATCGGGGAGAAAGTCAGTTTAAGAGCGATCGCTGGTGTAGTGGTGGCGATCGCTGGAATTGGATTGCTATTTTATCTTAAGTAAGCACGAATATTTATCAGGGAGTTGGGGGTTTAATACCCCGACTTAATGAAGGTCGTCCGTTTTGAGTTGAGGTCCTGTATCCCCATATATAAACCTCTTACGAATTCTTTCTTCCTTCTTCCTTCTTCCTTCTTCCTTCTTTCTTCATTCAAAACTATGCTAGATGTGCGACCAGAGACAGACAAAGACATATCAAATATTCGCCAAACGATAATAGATGCTTTTGCTGAAGTAAAGGTAGCTTCGCTAGTAGAGGCAATTCGCAATTCCCCAAATTTTATACCGGAATTGTCTCTAGTGGCGGCAGAAAATGGCGAGGTGTTGGGACATATTCTTTTCAGCCGCATTATAATTGCAGCACATGAACAAAGTATTCCCGCTTTAGCATTAGCCCCTCTAGCAGTCACCCCAAATCGGCAAAGACAAGGGATTGGCAGCAAGTTGGTAGAAGCTGGTTTATCAAAATGTCGTGAATTAGACCATTCGATTGCCGTAGTTGTCGGCAATCCGAGCTGCTATCAGCGTTTTGGTTTCCAAACAGCCAACAAGTTCAACTTACACTCATCGTTGCCGTTTCCCGATGAGGCTTTTATGGCTTTAGAATTTAAACCCCGTGCTTTAATTAATGCCATTGGTACTGTAATGTACCCGATATACTTTCACGGATTATGAGAATTTTTGGCATTGGTGAATATTGAGATAAATTCTCAATTTATAGTTGAGCCTTTCGAGTGGAATGTCTTCACTAATCGATTTTTAAAACTATAAGCAAATGCCAATTTTTTCAGTAATATCTAACTTAGCTATTGCAAAAATACATAGTCTTTTTGTTCTTGTGAAAAATACTTGTTTGCCAGTAGTAGTAAATCCTTTTCAGGAAGAGACGAGTAATTAGTAAATGGTTGTTTAGAAGTGTAGTCAAAAAATAGAGCAAATCTATCACCAGAAAAGGGAACCTTTCCTCGATGGAATATGCTTGCAGTACCAGCAATAACTACTGTACCTGCTGGCCCGGTGCATGATTTATAATCCGATGGTGATACATATTCTTGCATCGTTGGGTCTTTTATATAACCATAGTTGTAGTTCAATGAGCTAGCTATTGCTGGGGTTAAAGACTGTGGAATATATTGAAATGGACCGATATCATCCATAACATCATTTAAATAAAGAATAACTTTCAGTACTTTTCGGTCTTCTTTATCTAAATGCCATAATCTCGATGTTTGCTCAACTTCGTTGGCAATATCCCGCCGAAAATACACTCCATGATAGGCTACTGGTAGACCAATATAATTCTCAACTATATTAAGTAAACGTTCTTGAAGTCCCCACATGAAAATTTCTGGATGTTCCATGATTTGCTGGTTAGTAGCATGGACAACATATTCATTTTTATCTCCAGAAATACTTTTTGGGATTTCTGGTCTTAATCTTTCTGCTGCTTGAAGCATTTGCCCAGTAGACGGGATCGACAGTGATTCTAATGAAGTTATAACCGCTCCTTCTTCTTGAAGAGTCTTAAGCAAAGCTAAATCAGGAGTAGAAAGAGCAGGTAGATTGCTCCGATGTTTTTCCAATGTAGCTCGATATGCAAGCTCAGATTGTGCTTTCAAAAAAGAGATGTGATTAATCTCTCTTAAGATTTTATTGCGTGCTTTCTTTAAAAGTGTATGCATACTGAAAAATAATTAAAATTCTTTTTGTGCAAAATTAGAGTCTAAGCATTTTTACGTGCAGACCCTTTATATAAATAAACCCTTTCCGTACTTATTAACAGAATTTATCTCAGTATTTACAAAATCTTAATTTTTGCTTCAAAATTACTTGATGCTTGCTTTACAAATACTTGTTATTGTCATCAATAAATAAAGATCAAGCTATTTGCTTGTTAATGTAACTTTTCAAGGTACTGCTTTGTAGTGACTAAGTAAATCGGTTTAATTAAATATAGAATAAGCGCACCCCACAAGAGTTTTGTCTATATTGTGGCGAAAGAGCTTATTGGGTAAGATCAGTTATGGACTTGATTGTCATCATCTGAGTTCGTTTTACCTGACCAGAATGCACCATTCTTCCTAAGTCCCAAGGAACCGAAAATACTCACAAAAATATTGTGTTCGAGGTTACAATTTTTCTTCAAAACCCAGGTTTTGATATTGGTATATTCCAGTCAGTTAAATTTCTAAAATCAAATTACTCCAACCAAGCAAAAAATATTACTTAGATGTCTATTTTATTGTATACAGACAACACTTAGGATTATAAAAATTAACCCTCTTGACAAAATGATATTGATATGCTTTTAAATAGATTGGATAGATGTTCGTTTGCTTTCAAAGTTGACTACTGTGGAAAATGACTATTTTTCTGTATTTAGAAATTCGGGGTGTTGGTTAGTGTAAGAACTAAGTGCTGGCTGTTGACAATTAAAAATTTACGTGATATTCAGGTGTCAGCGGCATTGAAAGGGTGTTAATGTATTCCCTCCAAGAGACTCGCTAACACCTAAGAAAAAAACCAAGTTAGGATAATACAATCGTGCCACAAAACACAGACTTAAACCTTACCAACTCAGAAACTCAGGCAATCACCTACAAAAATCGCTTGAATAGCTGGGCGATCGCTCGTCTAGTTCAGGGAAAGCAAAATGAGATTGTAGGTAGATTCCGCAGACGTTCGGATGCAGATGGACATATGCAGCTTATGTGTCGGATGACACCGGAGGCTAACTTTATGCTTGTTTTCGAGCGTCAGCAAGACGAAGCTGCGGTTTAGTTATTCAGGAGGGAGGAGCGTTTTGGGAGATGAAGATGCGATCTCCCGTGTTTACTTGATTCAGTATGATTATTATTCCCGCATTAATGCTCGAATATTTGCTTAGTTACATCACAAGAAATTAGATTGGTCGTGCTTGTAGTTCAATTGCTCCGTTCGTTGTTGGCAGTACGTCTCAAGCATTGCCTCCAGTGAGTGGTTCTACGGTAGATCGAATTGTAATTACGTAGCATTAGTTAGGTTTTAGATTTAGCGGTCACTATGGATAAAAATCTGACAATTACAGACCACTGGTAAAGTTTCGCTCATCAGCAGTGCATATTGTTTATTTGTCTAGCCTAATTGCTCTCCTTTCCCTTACTCTCAAGGAATTGGAGAGTTTTAGTTTGTCTAGAGGAATGCGATCGCTCTTACTTATTGCAGTTCGTTAAACTCTTCTTTTATCATCTCAAATACATTCACAATTTCGTACGAGCTTCATCTAAAGTTTTCCCCCAAGCATGACAACCGGGAATAGCTGGGACATAAGCGACGAAAGTACCATTATCGTCGGGACGGATGACGATGGTGTAGTCTTGCAGCAACTTCATAGATATATGTTGTCTGGGGTGATATTTCAATTTTACGGGAATAATCATCAACTGGAAAAATAGTCTTTATCCAAGTTTTGACGAAGATATTCCCAGCTTTCCGTCTATTCTTGTGCGTTACCCTCTTGAATCCATTGTTTTGTTAATTCTTTTAACGCTTGATGCTGTTGAATTAGCCATTCAGATTACTGATTTGTCTACTCAGTATTAACCGATAACTCATTTTTTAAGGTTACGCTTTCAGGAAATAGCCTAATTATGTGCAGCAAATTCAACCAATATTCTCTTGCAATTTGCTGTATTTCCTGTAGTAATTTCGCGATTTACACTTCTGTTGTAGGAATATTATCTTCGCTTTCAAGTTGATTTTTAATTCAAACTTGTGTCATCAGCGTTTTATCTTATATCCCCTACTTTAACTCTAATATAGGACTCATATTTGATTTTTGAAAAACCAAGCTGGCTAGAAGCTTGTCCTATAAAGGTTTACTTCTCAGTATACTGAGCAAGATTCAAGTAGGATTCCTATATATTCGCTATCATTTTAACGCCGAGTGCGATCGCATTATCAAAATCCTTTGTTTATAATGAAGTACAATACTCCGGCGGATGGTCGAAGACTATCGTATTTCTAATATCTTACTGTTCAAGCTAAGTTATTTTTTTTAAAATTACATAAATTTACTGAGGTCACTATTTGAATAAATGTTGAATAATTGAAGAATTTATCTTATTATAAAAAAAAGAAAATATGATAATTCTAAGTTTCCAAAAAGTAGTCAAAATATTTTCTACGCCAAATTATCAGTGATTATTTTATTCGCAAAATCCTAACATATGGGCTTGTTATGTTATGTATAGCCGAGACACCGTGTTTGGTAGTTTTACTTGTTGTAACTGCCGTCTACCCTACTAGGCGCGGGCATATCAATCAGGTGGGCAATGCCTACCCTATGGCAATGCCCACCCTATATATTACCTCACGCTAACCTCTAAAATATTCGCTTTTTCCTCCTTACTAATCGTCCTACCTTCATCGTCAAAGCCTGGTATTTGATCCAAGTTGAAATACCGATAAAAATTCTATATATTTCCATCTCCACAATTTAAGCAGTTGCAAACTCTGTAAACTGGCGTTTTTCAGGAGAATGAGAAGCTAACATAATATCACTTTGCGGTATAACTTCTCTCAATAAGTCAATCGCAATACCTTCCTCTGTCCCTGTCCAATCTTGTTACACTTAGTTAAAGCACCCCAAAAGATCGGGCAATGTCTGCGACAAGCTAGGCCAACGCACCGGATTGATACTGGGTAGCAGACTGCACTAACAGTAGGAAAAAGTCATGAGTATTGCGTCTTTTCAACAAATTATAGATTCTATTGAAAATCTGTCTTTAGAAGAACAAAATTATTTATTTGAATTAATCCAAAAAAGAAGGATTGAAAAACGACGTTCTGAAATTGCTGCTCATGCTCAAACAACTTTGAAAGCTGTAGAAATGGGAACGGCTAAACGGGGTAATATTAATGATTTAAGAGCAGATTTATTGGGAGATGAAGAAGAGTGATTTTAGTTTGGGATAAAAGTTTTAAAAGGGCATTTAAGCGATTAATTAAGAAAAATCTGCAATTACAGGATAAAGTATTTGCGGTTTTAGACTTGTTGGCTGATGATGCCTTCACTCCTTCTTTAAAATCTCATAAGTTAACGGGTCAATTAGAGGGTTTATGGTCTTGTTCTGTTGCTTATGATTGTCGAATAATTTACACTTTTAAACAAGATGAGGAATTAGGAGATAATTTAATTGTTTTAATTGATATTGGAACTCATGATGAGGTTTATTAATCGTCATCATTTTACTCTTGCAGAAAATTGTCTTCTGTAGATTTGTCTAGTTTTTGTCGATACTTTTCTAGAGCTTGGATTATTTGCTCAAATTGCGGGTCATCTTTAAAAACTCCAGCTATTGCTAATCAGGGGGTTGCCTGTTCAATAAATGGCAAAATCTTTGCCTCCTCTTCCTTACTAATCACCCTAACTTGATCTATCATCGGGACGGATAACGATGGTGTAGTGTTGCAGCAGAGAAAAACCGAACTATATGAATTTTATGTAAAGGTTTGTAGTTGCGCTTTAGCGCTCATATCTGGGGCGCTAAAGCGCAGCTACGAACCTTTTTTATTTGTGCTGACCTACTTAAGTTCAAATACCGATACTCATATCTTGCATCTTGCGTATAAACCACATATTACTAATTTTAAAAGTTATTAAAATTACGAAAAAATAAAAGTATTATTTAAAGTCCATTTTAATGGACTTGTGCTATTAAACAGGTACTTATAGTCCCTGGCGGATATGGAAATTAATCGATTTTCCTGAGTAATAACAGTGATGATTTTGACATTAGTTTTTCAAGCCACAAGATATCAGCATACAAATTCTCCATTTCACAATTTAAACTGTTGCAAATTCAGTATACTTCCTCACATCCGGAGGCTGAAAAGCCAACACAATATCACTCTTTTGAACACCCAATTCCATTAACTCGGTTGCGATTCCTTCTTCTGTCCAATCTTCCTCAATATAAATTTTCTCATTTTTTATCCGAATATAAACAGAAATACCTTTAACTCTTTTACCTTGTTTCCAACCAATATTAAACCAAAGGTATTGACTTCTTTCATCATCAAACATTAATACTTCGTCAACATCAACGACCGGAACTTGTGCTGATATTTTTTGATATTCAGTTAAAATTTGCTTGATTAAATTTTGATAGTGAATTAGCTTGTCCATTGCATAATCTCCTCTTTATCTAAATCGACTATTATTAGTGAGACGTGATATTTTACTAAAACGAATTGAATCGCAACCTTTTGGAAAAAATCAGCATAAATTTTTTGACCTATTGCCAAATATAATTGCTGTTCCGGATGTTCAACAGACAGGAAAGCTTTATAAATTAGATACTGACCTAATGCAGTTTCAAAATCACGCATAGGAGAACGACTCAGAAAACTTTTGATTTCAACAACAATTTGTTTTTCTTGTCTATTCGCAGCGATGGTTTTTTCTCCAGCAATATCAGCAAACAGTTTTACTTCTTCATATTTAATTGGATAAGGGTCAGCAGTGATTGTCCAACCGTCCTTTATTAAGGCATTTTTAACCGCATCATGGTAGATATCTTTTGCTGGCATTGCTTTATTTGCAATAACTGTAAGGTGGGTAGTGTCCACCTTGCAGTTATTATACTACTTTAAGCTAACCTCCAAAATTTTCGCCTCCTCTTCCTTACTAATCACCCTACCTTCATCCTTGAAACCGAGAATTTGGTCGAAGTTCAAATACTGATACAAATCATCAGCAAAAGGATGAATCTTCTTCTCCACAATATCCAAATATTCCTTAAGTGTGGGAATGCGTCCCAGCAGCGCACATACTGCAGCTAATTCCGCTGAACCAAGATAAACTTGGGCATCTTTACCCATACGATTGTTAAAGTTTCTCGTAGAAGTTGAAAACACCGTTGTTCCATCTTCAACTCTGGCTTGATTTCCCATACATAAGCTGCATCCCGGCATTTCTGTTCTCGCATTTGCAGCCACAAAAATATCGTAAACCCCTTCTTTTTTCAACTGGGTTTCATCCATCCTTGTTGGTGGTGCTATCCACAGTCGTGCATTCACCCTTCCCGCACCTTCCAAAACTTTTGCAGTGGCACGATAATGACCGATATTCGTCATACATGAACCAACAAATACTTCCTGCACTGGGTCATTTTCCACTTCCGATAAGAATTTCACATTATCGGGGTCGTTTGGTGCAGCGACAATCGGTTCTTTGATTTCGTTCAAATCAATTTCGATGATTTCCGCATATTCTGCATCGCTATCTGCTTCCATTAACACTGGATTTTTCAACCATTCTTCCATCTTTGCCACGCGGCGCATGATGGTACGTGCATCTGCATAACCCCGTGCTACCATATTTGTTAACAGGGCGACGTTAGAGCGCAGATATTCGGAAACTGTCTCAACACTCAGTTTGATAGTAGAACCTGCACAGGAACGTTCAGCGGAAGCATCGGTAAGTTCAAAAGCTTGCTCGACTTTTAAATTTGGCAAGCCTTCAATTTCCATTATCCGTCCAGCAAAAATATTTTTCTTATTCTTCTTCTCAACTGTCAGCAATCCTTTTTGCATTGCGACGTAGGGAATGGCATTCACAATATCCCGCAATGTTACACCAGGTTGTAATTCGCCTTTGAACCGCACTAATACCGATTCTGGCATATCCAAAGGCATCACACCCAAAGCCGCTGCAAAGGCAACTAAACCGGAACCTGCGGGGAAGGAAATTCCTAAGGGGAAGCGGGTGTGAGAATCACCACCTGTGCCCACGGTGTCGGGTAGCAGCATCCTATTCAACCATGAGTGGATGATACCATCGCCCGGTTGCAGTGCCACGCCGCCACGTTGGGCCATAAAATCGGGGAGTTCGTGGTGGGTTTGGATGTCAACAGGTTTCGGATAAGCAGCAGTGTGACAGAAACTTTGCATCACCAAGTCTGCGCTGAAACCAAGACAGGCAAGTTCTTTTAATTCGTCGCGGGTCATTGGTCCGGTGGTATCTTGAGAACCAACGCTTGTCATCATGGGTTCGCAAGATGTACTGGGACGGACACCAGATAAACCGCAAGCTTTGCCTACCATTTTCTGTGCGAGGGTATAGCCTTTGCCTGTATCGGTCGCTTGCTGAGGACGGGTGAAGATGGTGCTGGGTGCTAAACCCAGTGCAAGTCTTATTTTATCGGTGAGGGTACGTCCAATTAATAATGGAATGCGTCCACCTGCACGAACTTCATCCAGGATGGTGTCTGGTTTCAAGTTGAAGGTGGAAATTACTTGTCCGGCTTCGTTGGTAATTTCTCCTTTATAAGGATAAATTGTTATTACCATGCCAGTTTCCATCTTGCTGACATCGCACTCGATGGGTAAAGCACCAGAGTCTTCCGCAGTATTGAAGAAAATTGGCGCGATCGCTCCACCTAAGATGTAACCACCAGCCCGTTTGTTGGGGACACAGGGAATATCATTGCCCATGTGCCACAATACTGAGTTAATGGCAGACTTGCGGGAGGAACCTGTACCGACTACATCACCAACATAAGCGACGGGATGCCCTTTTTTCTTCAATTGGGCAATAATTTCCAAGCTTCCCGGTTGCCGAGATTCTAACATTGCTAAGGCATGGAGGGGAATATCTGGGCGGGTAGTAGCTTGTTGTGCGGGGGATAAGTCGTCGGTGTTGGTTTCACCGGGGACTTTGAAGACAGTAACATTGACAAATGCTGGTAGCTTGGGACGAATGGTAAACCACTCAGCTTCTGCCCAAGAGTTAATTACTCGAAGAGCAAAGGGATTTGTTTTGGATAATTCTAAAACATCGTGGAAGGCATCATACACCAGCAGGATTTTACTGAGGGCTGCGGCCGCGTATGCTGCTATTGGTTCTTTTCCTTGTCCGCCCATCACCAAAGGTGTTTCGGAAGATGTGGAGACGGATACACTAGGAGATTGCAGCAAGTCAATCAATGATTGGACGTTGTAGCCACCCATCATTGTCCCCAACAATTCTACCGCCTCTATCGGTGAAATTAAAGGGCTGGTGATTTCTTGTTTCGCAATACCGGTGAGAAAACCCGCTTTCACATAAGCTGCTGGATCGACCCCAGGAGGAATGCGATCGCGTAACAAATGCAGTAATGTCTCTTCTTCTCCCGCAGGTGGTTTTTTCAGTAATTCACACAATTCTGATGTCTGTTTCGCATCGAGTGGTAATGGGGGAATGCCAAGGGCTGCTCTTGATTCAACTTGTTCACGGTAAGCTTCTAACATACTGCACTCCAAATGTATATCCAAATTTTTAGTGTTAATAATCACTACCTTGATGACAATTTCGCCGGATAAATCGTCTTAGGTGCGACTAATTGCCACCGAGCCGACTAACTCTAAAGTTTTTATTTGGCAAGGACTTATAATTATCACTGTATCGTCAATGATTCTAGCGATAAAGCAGCTTGGGCATAAATCTTTGATTGGCTTTAGTCCTATGGATTAAGTGCCTGTTTATAAGCTAAAATATCTCACTTGTCTGTTGCGATCGCGTCAATTTTGGATATGACTAAAACCTACACCGTTGAAATTCAACATCAAGGTAAAATTCTCACTCTACAAGTCCCTGAAAATGAAGCCATTTTAACCGTAGCGGATGCGGCTGGTTTTGAGTTACCCGGTTCCTGTCACGCTGGTGTCTGTACCACCTGTGCCTCTAAAATTACTAATGGTGGAACTGTAGACCAAAGCGAAGGTATGGGGGTAAGTCCCGATTTACAAAAAGAAGGTTATGTGTTACTTTGCATCGCATATCCACGTTCTGATTTGAAAGTTATCACCGAACAAGAAGATATTGTTTATGATAAACAATTTGGGAATGGTTAAAAGTTAAGAGTTAGGATTAATGTCGGTTGGGTGGAGGCTGCAAGAGACTCAATATAATATTTCAATCATCACTCTTGTTAACAAGGATAAAAATCATGACCACTCATTTTATTTCCGCAGAAATCGACTTACAAGAAACTCCCTCCGAGTTACAAAAAGCTATAGAATCTGAGTTGAAAAAACAAGGTGAACCCTTACGTTGGGCTGTAACTGCGGTTGATACAGAAAGGGAAAAGGTGACAGTAGAAGCAGTGGTAACGGTTCAGAACCCGTAGATTTCACACCCTTGCACAATAAATCATAATGCATCTGTATTAGCTGTAGGGGTGAGTTTCCCCGCCATTTTTGGCATTTTCGCTTGTCTGAGTAACGATTCCTTTATATCTAACTGCTGTGTGTATATAATCGGAGAGAAGACGGTGATAGTGATGAATGATTTAAAATGATGTTCTAAGCATAAAAGGATTCACCATGACCCAAACAATACCCGATTTAAAGCTATTTACTTTTGAAGAATTTATCGAATGGTATCCCAACGACAGTAAGAGATATGAACTGTACGATGGAGTAATAATTGAGATGGCACCACCAACGGGAGATCACGAAAGTGTTTTTGGATTTTTAGCAGCACAAATAACTTTCCAATTTATGCAAATAGGGTTACCTTATCTCATCCCAAAAACAGGGTTAGTTAAAACATCATCAGGTAAATCGGCTTATATACCTGACCTAATGGTTATAAACCGTGACAATTTAAAAAATGAACCATTGTGGAAAAAAGAATCGACCGTCATTTACCCTGAATCTGTACCGTTGGTAGTTGAAGTCGTTTCAACAAATTGGCAGGATGACTATTATAAAAAATTTGCTGACTATGAAATTCTGGGAATACCCGAATATTGGATTGTTGATTATGATGCGTTAGGTGGACGTAAGTTTATAGGTAATCCTAAAGTCAAAACTGTTTTCATTTGTGAGTTAGTGGATGGTGAATATCAAATGATTTCATTTAGAGGTACTGACCGGATCGTATCACCTACATTTCCACAGTTAAACTTAACCGCACAACAGATTTTTGACTCGGTGGCAGTTTAAAATACAAGTTAGCCACGTATCAATTTAGGTATCTCCTCGCAGTTATTTTGGTTGCCACGACCAACCAAAGGGATTATGAAAAGATTTCTCACGAATAATAATCGCAAGATAGATAATTTTTCGTGACTCAGAAATCCGGTTACGCACATACTCAAAAAAGCTTATTTTCAACTTACGATTAATGGCAACAAGAGATATAAAAGTATCGCAAGCCTTTTAGTATCATCAGCAGTCTGAGTTGCATAACTAATATTACGTCTCTGCCACCAGAAGTAAGATTTGAGGATGTCGTTTACTTGTTGGAAGCATTCGATTTTGAAGAAAAAAGGTCAAAGGGTAGTCATGACAGTTTTCCAGACTCTCAAGGAAGAACAATAACTGTACCCAAGGGAGACAAAAAGTAAAAAGGGTGTACGTACAGCAAATAATTGAATTATTAAATTTGGAAGAATGAAGTTATGAAAACCCTGAAACAGAAGAACAATCAGACCGAAAAAGAACCTTTAGAATACTATCTGAATCTCCAATATTCGATGACAATTGACTCAGATACAGAAGATGGATTTGTTGCACAAATAAAAGATTTACCAGGATGTCTAACTCAGGGTGAAACCTTAGAAGAGACAATAAATAATATTAATGAAGCTAGGGAATTATGGTTAGAAACAGCTTACTTTTGTGACGACGAAATACCATTCCCCAGTAGTGATGACACCTACAGTGGTAAATTACTATTGCGATTGCCAAAGTCTTTACATCGTCGTTTAGCAGAAGCTGCAGAACAGGAAAATGTTAGTTTGAATCAATATATTTTATTTTTGTTGAGTGCTGCGTAAATAATTTGATTTTGACACATTTAATGTTGGTTTACGGCACAAATTATACTTTTGCATTTCAAATAGTTTTTTCGTGCCCCTAACCCAACCTACAATTAATACATTTAATTAGCGATATAATAGAAGTGTATTCATAAATATTCCTTATGGAAAACCCTCAATCAATGCCAGAGCGATCGCTAAGTAATCTTAAAGTTGCAGACTTAGAATTATTGATCGCTAAAATTGTTAAGAAAGTTATCAAAGAAGAAACACAACAACAGCAACTTTTACAATCAGCTAATTCCTCGCAAGATTTTAGTGAAACATTTGGTAGTTGGGAAGATACACGCAGTACAGAAGAAATTATTGATGATATTTATGCAAGTCGTACAGTTGGCGAAATGTAGTGGAATATTTACTTGATACTGACATCTGTATATATTGGCTTAAAGGTCGTGAAATAATTAGAAATAAAATTTTGTCGGTCGGATTAAGTAACGTTGCAATTTGTTCTATAACTGTTGCCGAACTTTATTATGGTGCTTACAATTCTAGCCGAATCGAAGAAAATTTAACTCGTGCAGAAAGATTTATTAGCAACATAGCTGTTATAAGTTTGGATAATGACGCTCTGAGATGCTTTGGAGAATTAAAAACACAACTTCGTAAGCTTGGACAACCAGTTGCAGATTTTGATTTATTAATTGCAAGCGTAGCAATTACAGAAAGCTTAATTTTAGTCACTAATAATACTCGTCATTACAATCGGATCAATGAAATCCAATTAGAGAATTGGGCGTTGCCTTAATTATAGGTTAAGCACACTAGATATTTTAAGTTCAAATTAAGAATCATTTTTGCTGCGAACGGATTAATTTTATTTAATCTAAATTCATTATATGCCATATTTACCACCTCCCGAATCAGTGTCCCAAAGTCAACTATCAATGATAATCTGATTTAATTGTTCTCAAAAATAGGACTATTGAATTACTCCGTGCGTCCATACACTGCCATTTTAATCGTACCTACTGGTATTGGTGCCGCGATTGGGGGTTATGCAGGAGATGCATTACCTGTTGCAAAAGCAATGGCAGAGGTTTGCGATCGCCTAATAACTCACCCCAATGTTCTCAATGGTGCTGCTTTGTACTGGAACCTCCCCAATACTTTCTATGTCGAAGGTTACGGGTTAGACAAGTTTGCCGCTGGGTGTTGGGGTTTGCGTCCGGTGCGGCAAAATAAGATAGGTTTGCTTTTTGACCGGGGAATAGAGCCAGAATTAAGGTTGCGACATCTACAAGCAGCAGATGCAGCCAGAGCAACCCTCGGTTTATCTTTAACTGATTATGTAATTACAGATGCAGATTTAAACGTAGAATTACGCAGTGCTGCTTCGGGTGCTAGTTGGGGAACTATTAGTAATCCAGATAGTTTGTTACGAGCAGCGGAGGTTTTGATTAAACAAGCAGGGGCCGAGGCGATCGCAGTTGTTGCTCGTTTCCCCGATTTGCTGGATGAGGAAGCTGTACAAAATTACCGCAATGGCAAAGGTGTAGATCCAATTGCCGGTGCAGAAGCGGTAATTAGCCATTTGGTGGTAAGAACTTTTCAGATACCTTGCGCCCACTCCCCCGCCCTTTTGCCCGTACCCCTAGATGGGAATTTATCTCCTCGTTCCGCCGCCGAAGAATTAGGTTATACTTTTCTTCCATGCGTACTCGTTGGTTTGAGTCGCGCACCGCAATTTATCACCACACAGTTAGAGGGAAATTCGCTTGTGGGAGAAGTAGGACAAATGCAATTATTAGGAGATATTTGGGCGTCGGAAGTTGATGCAGTGATTGTCCCAGCAACCGCTTGTGGCAGTAGTGTTTTATTGAGTTTAAGTCAAAGCCGATGCCAAATTATTACCGTAGAAGAAAATAAAACTGAAATGCAAGTTCCTGCCCAGCCGTTGGGGATCAAGTCAATTCAGGTAAACTCATACTTAGAGGCATTAGGTATATTGGTCGCACACAAAGCAGGTGTCAATCCATCTGCCCTGGGTTCGGCAATTTCCTCTTTGCGATCGCTATAGTTGTTAGTTGTTAGTTTCCACTCTCCCCCACTCCCCCACTCCTTTCCTGTGACTCAACAGCAAAATCACGATCCAGAAATTCCATACCTAACGCGCACCCAAATACTTGTGGCGATGGGAGTAACTGCAATTATCTTGTGGATAATCGCCAAAGTGTGGCTGCGATTTGGTAACGTTTCATTAATGGCATGGCGTTGGCATGAAAGGGAATTATTGATGGGGATTGTTTTAGGCTTGTGCATCACTGGCATAAGTGGTCTAGCTTATCGTTTTAGCCCTCCCTATCGTCAAAGTGCTGATTATTATTTAGAAATCGTACTTAAGCCCTTAGCAATGCCCGACTTAATTTGGTTAGGGCTGTTACCTGGCTTAAGTGAAGAATTATTATTTCGGGGTGTGATGGTACCAGCCCTTGGATACGATCATTTCGCAGTGATATTATCAAGTCTTTGTTTCGGTGTTTTGCATCTCAGTGGCGCTCAACAATGGCCTTATGTAATTTGGGCAAGTATTGTTGGGTTAATTTTTGGTTATAGTGCCCTAATTAGTAATAATTTGTTAGTGCCGATTGTCGCTCATATTTTGACAAATTGGATTTCTAGTTATATGTGGAAGTTGCAACGACTCTAACCAACTGTTGTCAACGCTCGAAAACTTTGCGTTCGCTGCGGACATAGTTATAAATTTCCCCCCTTATACCAATTTGCTGTGTTAGCGAAGCTTGCCCGAAGGGCAAGCTGCATATAATTTTTACCCCTCCAAACCTCCCCTTTGCAAGGCTATCCATTACCCGCATCTTTCTCAACAAAACTACAAAATACTTAAAATAATGGCGTAAGGCTTGATGGGTATAGTTTTAAGAGAAGATGTTGGGTAACAAGTAGAAGGTGGGGGATGAAAAATTGGGCCGCAGCCGAATTACAACAGGCAGACCTAGGGGACACAAGACGAAACAAGCGCTTAATACGCATAGTGGAAGACTTAGCTTCCAAGCCAACTTCAAGTGTCCCCCAAGCCTGTGGAAATATAGCAGCAACAACAGCAGCATACGATTTTTGGAATTCACCCTACTTTCAAGCAGACGATATTCGTAAGCCCCATATAGCAAGCACAATAGAAAGAATCAAAGAACATGATATAGTATTGGCAATTCAAGACACAACAAATATCGATTTAACAGACCATCCAGCAACCAGTGGTACTGGTTATCTTGACCATCGGAAATCCCAGGGATTAAAGGTGCATTCAACATTTGCAGCAACAATTTCTGGAGTACCACTTGGAATTATTAACCAACAAGTATGGGCACGAGCAGAAGAAGATTTAGGCATAGCGAAAAAACGTCGGCAACGGGAAACCCAAGAAAAAGAAAGTCAACGTTGGTTGGACTCTTTAAATGGGACACAACAATTGATGCCTGAAGATGTTAAAGTCGTGACAATCGGAGATTCAGAGGCAGATATCTTTGATTTATTCAGTCTTGAGCGTCCAGAAAACTCATCTTTACTAATTCGTGGAACCCATAACCGAAAAGTAGAAAAGCAGTGCCAAATATTTACACCAAGCAATCAGCCAAACTGAACCATGCGGTACTCTGACCGTTGAAGTTAAACGTAACCCAGAACGCTCCGCAAGAATAGCAAAACTAACAATTAGATTTGCCACGCTTGAGGTTCAAGTGCCATTACATCATATTCGGCGTTCACTGTTGAAACCTGTGAAATTGCAGGTGGTTTTAGCCCAAGAAGAAGACCTGTCAGATGGGGTTAAGCCTATTAGCTGGTTGCTACTAACTACCATTGATATTAACAGCTTTGAAGTCGCTGCACATTGCGTACGTTGGTATACATACCGTTGGTTAATAGAACGTTATCACTACACATTAAAAAGTGGCTGTGGAATCGAGAAATTACAGCTTGAAACTGGTCATCGAATTGATATGGCACTGGCAACATATTCAATTGTGGCATGGCGTTTGTTATGGCTAACTTATGAAGCCAGATATAATCCTGATATACCATGCGACACAGTTTTAGAAGCCGATGAATGGCGGTCTTTGTGCGCCACTATCAACAAAAATCCAATTCCACCTAAAAAACCACCAACTTTGAGAGAAGCCGTGCGAATGATTGCTTCTTTAGGTGGCTTTTTGGGTCGAAAGGGCGATGGAGAACCGGGTGTTAAGACCATTTGGCTAGGGCTAAGGCGGTTATATGATATCACCGCAACCTGGAAATTAATCCATCAGATTTCCTAGTTCATAGTTCATTATGTTTAGCGATCGCCTAGAAAATTTGACCCGCAGCACAATTCCCGATTATAGTCAATCTTTCTTGGATGTTCTCATTGTCAAATCCTTTCCCTGACTTATTTTCCGCAATGTTAAGAAAGATCCGGGTAATGCATAGGTATGCTTTGGGGAGGTTTGGAGGGGTTTTTGTATGCATCTTCATATAAAAATGGTATTACTAGCAATTTGTCCTATCGTAGATTCTCAAATAAGTATAATTACGTTACCAGGTTATTGAAATCACTGTCAATACTGAGTTTTTTTAACTCAAATACATTTAAGTTCATTTAACTTTACTAAAATAGTGTTTTTTGTCATGGATTTACAACATAATTCTCAATAATTGAAGCTATTGAGAATTATTGAACGCAATTTCAAGGTTTTTTTTGGTGCGAAATTTTATACATTTTCACATTTCAAAAAAAGAGTTATAATCTTACATGGGTAAAATCTAAGGTTTAGTAAGTTAAAGGAATAATAAATTTGTAGATCGAGTTGAGACTTAATTTCCCCTTACAGAGGGAAGAAAACCAAAGATTTATAAAAGTCATCAAATTTGATTTTTTAAAAAATAATTTCGGATTGCAATAATCCCGTAGATTGGGAGTTAAGGCAATGACGACTATTCACGAAGAAGGAAGAAGAAAGAAGGAAGAAGTACAGACATGAGCACTCATGTGGGAAGGGTTTTCGCTCTTACAAAATAGGAAAACGCCGGGGAGTGTAGGATCTTAAAATTTAGACGACATTTTTTGTTGACGGCGTTTTCCTATTTTGTCAAGGTTTGGTGCAGCGGATTGAAACAAGGGCACTGTTTTTCTTCTCTGCGAGACACTACGTGAACGCGCTACAAAGGACTCGAAAAACATCTTTTTTTTTACTGAAGCTCTAAACTCAGAACGCGCATTTTTATTAACTATTCCTTCTTCCAACTTCGGTCCTTACTTCAACATCATTTGTAAAAATCATCGTTGACCTGCAAGAGCGATCGCATTCGGTAAAATCCGATGTTCCTCTACTTGAATTCTGGCGTGGAGGCTTTCTGAGGTATCATCAGGTAAAACAGGCACAGCCGCTTGCATTAAAATTGTTCCGCTGTCTACTTCCAGACAGACAAAATGTACCGTACATCCGGCAATTTTCACCCCAGATGCTAAGGCTTGTTCTACCGCATTCACTCCCTTAAAACTGGGCAACAAACTGGGATGAATGTTAATAATTCTATCCGGAAAAGCATTAATTAATACTGGCGTTACTAACCGCATCCAACCAGCCATAATCACCAACTCAACACCGTATTTATGCATAGTTTGGACGATTTGTCCATCAAAATCTTCGCGGCTTTTATAGTCACGATGATTGAGCAGCACAGATGGCACATCCCAGTTATCAGCCCTGACAGCAGCATAAGCCTGTGGGTTATTATAAATCAAAACTTGAATTTGGGCGTTTAGTCGTCCATTTTTGATTGCTTGGGCAACTGCTTCAAAGTTACTACCATTTCCCGAAGCCATAATTCCCAGTTTTAGAGGGGTACTTTGGGTTAGTTTGTAGCTGGAAAGACTAGGAGAAATTAAGCTGATAGTAGACGCATCTGATGTGAAATTATTAGTCATGGAAGATTTCTTAAACAAACAAGATAGCTAAAGTTATTTAATTGAACTTGAAGTTGAGCAATACTCAGCCTAATAAATCAACTTTGAATTTAGAGTTTACTTTCCTTGAGAGAGAATCTTATTGATGTAGGATTTTAATCGCAACTCAAAGATAAAATAATTATGTACCTAGTACAACAAGGCACTCATTAAAAAGTAAAAAGTAAAAAGAAAGAACACCTATGTTGCAGGCTTTTTAGCTATTTTTGATGGTAGCTTTATTTCCAAAAGACCTGTACTAGTACTCAACCAACCCAAAATTGCACTCGGTTTTGAAGCCCACAGCCGCACACGAATAGGGTGACCCCAATATAGTGCATCATTAAAATAACATTCAAATGGCACTACCGCCTATGACTACGAACCGCGATTCTAATAAACATCTGCTAGATAATGACACAATTGCAGCCTGGATTTTTCTTTCTCCAGCGCTAATTTTACTGGGTATATTTATTATTTACCCTATCGTATACTTGTTTTACCTCAGCTTCACCGCAGGTAGTTTTACGAAAAGCGGTACTTACTGGGTAGGCTTAAAAAATTACTCACGGTTGCTGCTCAACCCCGACTTCTGGCAAGTTATTGGTAACACTGTATATTTCACCCTTGCCACTGCTATTCCCAGCCTAATTATCCCCTTGGGGCTAGCAGTACTGTTAAACCGTAACTTGGCATTGCGGGGAATATTGCGAACCAGCTATTTTCTGCCTTCCATCATTTCTCTTGTCGCAGCTGGTTTGGGATTTCGCTGGTTATTCCAAACAGAAGGACCAGTTAATGGGTTTTTAAGTATTTTTGGCAATCAACCAATTCCTTGGCTGGGAGATGCATCTTGGGCAATGCCAGTGCTAATTATATTAAGTATTTGGAAACAACTTGGTTTCAATATGGTGGTATTTTTAGCCGGATTGCAAGCCATTCCTCCCAGTCGTTATGAAGCAGCGGAACTTGATGGTGCAAATGCTGGGCAGCAATTTTGGCATATTACCTTACCTGGATTGCTGCCGACGTTGATATTCGCAAGCATTACCACTGTTATTTTCACCTTGCGGAGTTTTGAGCAAGTTTATGTAATAACTAATGGTGGTCCTTTAAATTCTACCAACTTGCTGGTTTATTACATTTATCAAGAAGCTTTTGCTCAATTTGATTTTGGATATGCAGCAGCCGCAGCGACTGTCTTGTTAGGTATAACTTTAGTACTAGTATATTTACAACTACGCAGTTGGGGGGAGGAGAGTTAGGAGGAGCAAAGTTGTAGGTGATTAGACGCACAACCCGAGGTTTTCCCAGTAACCGGGTTTTATTGTATAAGGCTTACTAACTCCTTACATTCTTTGAAATTATCAAAATTTCCTGACCTTAATAAATAAGTTTTAATATACATAACCTTTACAAATAGAAAGATTTAGAGCAATTTGGCAAAATTTCCCAGAAATATTTCCAATTCCTTTTAGATTTGTTACCCAGATTATCTAATTTTTTGTGTAATTTAAAACTACAGTAATAATCGGGGACTGCATTTTAAGCATTTTACACTCTGAATTTAGAGGTCAATACGATGAGAAATTATGCGGACAAACAAAAATTCGTTTTAAATCAAATTACAAATGAATGTTTTCAAAGTCGGGATCTCAGTGGATGTGACTTGAGTGGAATCGACCTGGAAATGGTCGATTTAAGTGGAATGAATTTGATAGGAGCAGATTTAGAGGGTGCGAATTTAAGTGGTTCTATTCTCCGAGGTGCAAATTTAAGTGGTGCAAATTTAATGCAAGCTTGTTTGCGTGAAGCTGATTTATCGGAAACTTGTTTGTGTGAAGCTAATTTGATTGGTGCTGACTTAACACTCACGAATTTATGTAAAGCTTTGTTATGGCGAGTGCGATTAAGTGGAAGTAATTTGTGGGGAGCTTCTTTATGTGAGGCTGATTTAAGCGAAGCCGACTTAAGAGAAGCAAAATTAATTGAAGCATCTTTGATTGAAGCTAATTTAGTGAGAGCAAATCTTGGAGGAGCGAAACTATCTGGAGCGAAATTGTTGGAAGCTAATTTAACTCAAGCTAACTTAAGTGGTGCTGACCTCTCATGGGCAAATTTAACGGAAGCAAATTTAAGAGAAGCGAATCTTTGGGATACAAATTTAATAAATACAAAGCTATGGGATACTATTATGCCTGATGGTACAATTCATTACCCGCAGATGGTATTTTTTTCACAAAGTTATGAGTTATGAATTAAAAGTTGATATTGTTTCTAATTTATAACTGCTCATTCCTAATTCTATTTAAAACTCACGCCGTGAGAAGATGAGGATAGCGATCGCTAGCAGCAGTACGCTGTAAAGGATGGCATAAACAGCACTGCCAATGAGTGTAGTAGAGTTAGGTAAAGCAGCTAAACCGTAAACAGCATCATTTTTCAAATCTAGTCGAGACAAATCTGGCAAAATAAGATACAAACCTTGAGTCAGGTGTTCAAAGCCGGGATTGCGACCCAAACGACCCAATTGTACTAAATCTTGGGTAATGTTCCCCATCAAATATACAGCAAATGTTAATGCTGTTGCTAAGAGAGAACTGGTAAACGCACCCAAACTAATTGCGACAGCAGCGATTAAAGATAATTGCAAAAACAAGAAAATTGCTGCAAATAAAATGCTTGGTGTAGAGTAAGCAATTTTACCAATTTGTAATAATACTAAGTAAATTCCCGTCATGGCAGCAACCATTACAGCAAGTACTGATGATAATCCTAAATATTTGCCGGTGATAAATTCACTGCGACTGACAGGTTTAGAAATTAATACTAAGAGAGTGCGTTTCTCGATTTCTTTGTTAACCAATCCTGCACCAACAAATACTGCAACAATTAAGCCAAGCGTACTCATCACCGCTAAACCAAAATCTAAAAACATTTTGTCTTCAGTAGCAGCAGCAAATTGAGGAAGCAAACGCAAAGCAGCGATTAGTATTATTCCATAAAAGCCGATGATGTACAGGATGCGATCGCGTACGGCTTCCCGAAATACATTTATTGATATAACTAAAATTCTGTTGATATTCATAATTGTCAAAAATCTTGGCAACGCATATTGTAGCGGATGAACTATGGTTGTGAGGGTCAGATCCCCGACTTATTAAAGAAGTCGGGGATCTTGCGGCCCCGTAGACTGTCACATCAACTTTGATGGGTGAATAAGGTGACAATTCATCAATTGTCATTACTCCTTACTAATTCGCTGGTGGTGAACCGGCTATTAATGAACTTTTCTTGTCGCATTCAACTTCTGCAAAGGTATCATTCGGTCGTCTCTGAGTATTGGGAGTATCTCCTCCAAAGCCTGCAATTGGTGAGATGCGGCAAGATTTTCTCAGGTAAAATCGGCGTGTATTAGAACTAGGACCAGTCCAAATACTTAGTAAATCTAATCTGTATCCGTCTAATTTATTTCTAGTCTTGATATTCACAATCCGTGGTTCAACATGCCACAAAGCCTTTTCATCAAAATTATCCAGATGTTTATCTATTACTTGTTTGCCAAGTTCACGAACCTCTTGATTGGCATTTTTTAGCCATATTTCCACTTCCGACCAAGATTTTGCAGCTAATCTTCCTTTTACGAGTGGTTCAAGTTTATCTAAAATCACAACACCATTTTTTGGTGTTTTTACTGATGATTCTGTTCTCACAACTAGGGAACTACGTTCAAAATTATCTATTTGCAAACTGGGATATTCAGCTACCCAACTATCCACAAGAAAATATAGCTGCAACCAGCAACTCAGCACCATACAGGAGGCAATTAAAACTATAACTCTTTGGCGGTCTTCTGTTTTAGGAAGTAGAGTTTTGGTATCGGTACCGCTACCTTCAAAAAATTCTGGAATTGCAGTAATCAATGCTGAAATTGTCGGCCAGAAAACTACCGTTCTAGGTGTAACTACCACTAGTGACCAGATATCCCATGTTTCTGCCGCAGTTACTTCATCTCCATGTCCAAAAGCGAAAACACTCACTAAAAATCCTGTAATTAGTGACCCCACTGGCATACTAGTATTGGGGATAAGTATCGGACTATCAGTAGTATACCAAGCAGTACCTGCAATTAAAAACATCCAGCCCAAAAAAGAAATGATATCTTTTACAAAACCTTGAGTAGTAAAAGATGACATTATCCATGAAAAAAGGCTCAAATAGATTAATGTTTGCCAAGAATATGCTTTCGGTGGTACTAAGAGCTTTCTAATACGTGCATAAACATCTTCAAAAATTTTGAAGACACCGAATACGTCTTTAAACAATAAATTCATAATTTTCTCCTACAAATTACCCCCAGGCAATTAAAACTTGTGTTTCTTAAATACATCCTAGGAATTACTGAATTTTTGAATCAGAATAACAATGACAATGGCACTATAGCTCAGTGAATTTGCAATTAGTGTAGTAGTAACTAAAGTTGTATTTTGCAATTTCTTTCTGTCAGGACGACGGGAGCTACGTCGTGGGTATAGTTGAGGCTCTTCTTCAACTTCTCCAGGTTCGCTAAGTGATACTAACAAAAGTCTTAATAAAAAATATTTCAATAAAAAAGTAGCAAAGAAAATTATGATTGCACTTACAGATACTATAGGATACATCTCACTCGTGGACTGAAAACGATTAAAAAAAACATAACTGATTAATTCCGACCTCAAATTTATTGGTAAAAGTGGTTCAACTAGGAAAAATGCAGTCCAACCAATAGCACTGGAAAAAAGATTCATACAGATGGCATAGAAAGCGCTGGTTTTTTTATCAAATCTTAGTCTGGCATTCAAAACAGATGCTTCTATGGGAATTGCCACAAGTAAAAATAAGAAGTCAAACAGAATTGCGCCAAACGGAAAAACTCTCGGCAGTAGAGGGTAATCAAACATAAACTGATGTTAGGTAAGGTTTAGCTTGAGAGATTATAGCTGCAATATCGTCAAGATGGATGGGGGGAATTATCTCATCCTTCAAGTCTTTTAGCACCTTTTTGCGATCGTATTTACCCCTCTATCAACGCTAAACAGGCTCGCAGCAAGGACAAGTTGCGCTCCTAAGCGGCTTTTCGTTATGTATTTTAAATTACTTATATATATTTACTATTAAACAGAAGCGTCATTACCTGATAGTACAAGACCTTCGGTAAGATGAAAGACTGCCACGTTACAGCTTTTTGTAAGATGACAAGGAATGGAATCGGTATTCGCACTGCGCAAGTGCGTCAACAACGAGTCACAGGACAAATTCACGTCTATGATGGCTGCGGCAAAGGTAAGTCTCAAGCGGCTTTAGGGGTGGTGTTGCGCTCTATTGGCTTGGGGATAAATACACCGAGCTATTCCAACCGTGTCTTGCTGCTCCGGTTTTTGAAAGGGCCAGAACGAGATTATGATGAGGATGGGGCGATCGCCGCATTACAGCGCGGTTTCCCTCATTTAATTGACCAAGTTCGCACAGGTCGTGCCGAGTTTTTTGGACATGAGGAAATTACCCCCTTTGACCGACAAGAGGCTGCACGGGGTTGGGATGTTGCGAAAGGTGCGCTTGCAAGTGGTTTGTATTCGGTTGTGGTCTTAGATGAAATTAACCCTGTCTTGGATTTAGGTTTGTTAGATGTGGGTGAGGTAGTGCAAACACTCAAATCTAAACCCGATGATTTAGAAATCATTGCCACCGGACGTGCTGCACCACAACAGTTGCTTGACATAGCAGATTTGCACTCGGAAATGAAACCCCATCACCACCCCACAGCCACAACACTGTTAATCAAAGGTATTGAAATTTACACTGGTGCTGGCAAGGGGAAATCGACAAGTGCCTTGGGTAAAGCTTTGCAAGCCATCGGTAGAGGTATAAATCATCCAGGTTCTACCCGAGTGTTAATTGTGCAGTGGCTAAAAGGTGGCAGCGGTTACACAGAAGATGCAGCAATTGCGGCATTGCAGCAGTCTTATCCAGAGGTGGTAGACCATCAACGCTGCGGTCGGGATGCCATTGTTTGGCGCAATTGTCGCCAAGAATTGGATTATGTGGAAGCAGAACGTGGCTGGGAAATCGCCAAAACTGCGATCGCTAGTGGATTGTATAAAACTATTATCCTTGATGAGCTAAATCCCACAGTAGACCTGGAACTACTGCCTGTAGAGCCAATTGTCCAAGCTTTACTCCGCAAAGGACACGACACCGAAATCATTATTACCGGTCGCTGTCAAAATCAGCCTGCATACTTCGACTTAGCTAGCGTTCACTCCGAAGTTTACTGCCACAAACACTATGCTAACCAAGGTGTAGAACTCAAGCGTGGGGTTGATTTTTAAATTTGGGCATTAGAATTAAACTGTTGACCATTGACCATTTACGATGAACAACATTAATACACTTGATTTGGTTACTGGAGGGTTAGCCTTACTAATCCTGATTGGTGGATTTTTAATGATGTTCACCACTGTTTTCAGCACCAAAATAGGAAAAAAGAAAAGTTAATCCAGTATTTTTTACTACTAGATTAGGTTGCTCAGATCCCCGAGTTATTAAATAACTCGGGGATTTTTAAGCGTTTCGACGATGACAGTTCTCTCATTGACAGCTATTGCAAGAACTAAGCGATACGAGCGTAAGCTTTTAGATAATCTACTCTCAACCTACAACCCTCTGAATTAAACCTAGTAAAATGCGTTAAGCTGAGGCTATAACTGAGTAAATCAACACTCAATAGATATGCCTGTGTACAAAGTCGAAGCACAAGTGGACACAAAGCAGCTTTTACAAGTCGTTAAACAAATGCCTCAGCCTGATTTTGAGGCATTTGTAACACAGGTGTTGATGCTTCGCGCTCAACGTCAAGTTCAATCGCTTTCATCATCAGAGTCCGAGTTAATATTGAAAATTAACCAATCCATTCCTGACGATCTACAGCAGCGGTTTAACGGCCTGATTGCTAAACGAGACTCACTGACACTAACTGATGGAGAACAAGCAGATTTAATTCAACTTACCGATCAAATTGAAGATTTAGATGTCAAACGTATCCAATATTTAGCTCAGTTAGCTCAGTTAAGACAGCGATCGCTCACTGAAGTTATGCAAGATTTAAATATCCAGCCTCCAGCCTTTGTCTGAAGATAGAGTTAGTAGCGAACAGCGACGGATAGTAGTCGCAAGAGCTAGGGAATGCTGTGAGTACTGTTACAGTCAAGTAAAGTTTGCCACTCAATCATTTTCTGTAGAACATATTGTGCCTCGTTATAAAAGTGGTGAGACCTTAATCGAGATTAAGTGACAACTCCATCCCCTCAACGATGACAGTTCTCTCATTGACAAGAATATAGATAAACCATAGCATCTAATAAGATGTTTTATTAAACGCTATGGAAATCAGAATTAGTCTCGAAAATATTCAAACTCTCACCGACTTTAAGCGAAACGCCAAAGACTACGTAGAGCGGATTAAGGCAACAAAATCTCCGCTTGTGCTAACGGTCAATGGCAAAGCTGAGGTTGTAGTCCACGAAGCGCAAGCGTTTCAAGAGATGATAGATAGGCTAGAACGTGTCGAGGAAGAACTGAAGACGCTCAAGCTTGAAACCTTACGACGAGAAATTGCCATTGGAATTGAGCAGCTTGAGAACGGTCAGTATACCGAATACGATGAAGAATCCCTTCCAGCTTTTTTTGAAGAGATCAAAGCACGAGGCCGTAAAAGGTTGGGATAGAACAACACTCTATGAGCCGATTTAAAATTTCTACTCAAGCAGCGCAAGACCTTGAGGATATTTGGAGTTACGTTGCCAAAAATAATCCACGAGCTGCTGACAACCTTTTTGACAAGTTGCGAGAAATGTTTGCCAAACTTGCCAAATTTCCGCAAATGGGGCAGGGACGCTCAGACTTGGCTCTTTCTCTTCAGAGTTTTCCTGTTAGAAATTACCTTATTTTTTATCGGACTATAGAAGAAGGGATTGAGATTGTGCGTATTATTCATGGTTCGCAAGATATAGAACAAATCTTTAAAGAAGTTGAGGATGCAGATTAGGCAAGTCAATTTTCTTATGTAATTTGTCCCTTACTTAGTATGTTGCTATACCAACATTGTATGTTAAAGAATATTAGGATTTACATAACTGGCACAACAGGCAGGTACCCAGACGATAATGCAAATCAGGATGATATCGAGCCGCGCCAAGACAAATTATGTCAGTTACGTAAGTCCTGAATTAGTCTAAGTATAGGACTTAATTGTTTCTAAGGCTGTTGTTAGTTTCTCTTCCTCTATTTTTAAGTCTTGTTGCTGATTTTTTATATCTTCTATTCTTTTTCTTATATCACTTATTAAGTTCTCAAATTCAGGTTTTGGTTGATTACCAGAAGAAAAATATCTTGCTGGATATTCCTGATTTTTCTTTACATACCCTTTCTTTTCGAGCGCAGAAAGCGTACCGCTCACCGAACCCTTAGAGAACGATAACTTTACAGCAATTTCTTTTGCTGTCAATCCTTCCCCTTCCTTCTGATCCAGTAATTTTACAATTTTATTTAGAGGAACTAAGCGATCGCCATCTTCGGCTCACCTAGAATTGCTGAACGGTATTAAAATATAGCTTCTATCTTGCGTCTTAAGTACAAACCACATTTTTATATTTTCGCAATCAATAAGAAGTACAAACAAATTAAACCATTATTTCTAGTCCATTTTAATGGACTTGCGCTATTAGACAGGGACTTATAGTCCCTGACGAGTAGGAACCTTAATCGATTTACTTGGCTAATAGCAGTAATAATTTTGACACTCTTTTCGGAGGTGCAAGATATAGGTAATCTTGTACGTGAACCATCCGACTCATAGGTCAGTCATGCCTCATGTTTGGGATTCCTGTAGTTGAGGGCTTGCCTGTCCTCTGCCAAGGGGTTCTAATTCCGATCTAACTGGTTCAAATTTGCAGTAGCAGACTACAATCTCTTGTTTTGAAGAGTTGTAACCAGCAGCCGGATATTGTTCAACCCTAGTGATTACCCAATCTCCATCCCGTGCATGGGTTGAACTTTTTGGAAATTGGGGATCGGCAAATTCGTCAATCCGCAAAAACTGCCTAAATCTTTCTCCAACAATAGGTAAGCTGTCGCTTCCTGTATAATCCCACTGCTCGTTGAGAATTCCTGTTAAACCGCCCATTGGGAGTTTACGATTTTCCCATCCAGGTTGGTTGGGTTCAGCATGGAAAATAATCCATCTTTCACTCATTGTCTTTTTCCTTTAAAGCAAAACTTGTTTGTTCGCCTTCAAAAATGCAGTCTACTTTGAGAATTTGGCTTCCATTTGGTTCTACATAAAGCAACTTCCATTTGTTGAGTTTAGCCATTGTTCTGCACTGTTCAGCATCAGTAGCGCAGTGGCGATTTTCCTTCTTATTATTCCCACTCATGCTGCGCCCTTACTTACCTTTGTTGGGTAAGGAGGATTTTTGGAGCAGGTTTCGTGCTTCTAAAGCTTCCTCAATCAAAATCGCCGTCATTTGGCTCTGAGAGCGTCTTTCTGTTCCTGCCAAGTTTTTGACAATTTCATAGACCTCATCAGGCAACACTACATTAACCCTTCCACTCATGGTGTTATCTGTGTTCATCTCTTTACCTTATGATACGTCTTGTGCTTTCTAAATAGTGTGACACGTCTTGTTATGTTTGTGTTATTAAAAATATAGTGACACAGAATGATTCACCCATCGCCAGAAAAATTGAGTTCACATAGTGCAAGAGCATACCAACCGTTTTAACAGTACAATAGCCAAAAACCCTTATGTACCAAGGCTTTATCGATATTGAGTGCAATACACAAGAGTGAAAGTGCAACCAGTGGTGATTACACAGTCGAGGATTTAACAGCATAGTTGGGTATTGAAATATAGCTTCTATCTTGCGTCTTGGGTACAAACCACATTTCTATATTCCCGTAAGCGACAAAAAGCACTAGTAAATAAAAGCATTATTTCTAGTCCATTTTAATGGACTTGCGCTATTAGACAGGGACTTATAGTCCCTGGCGGATAGGAAACTTAATCGATTTACTTAAAAAATAGCTGTAACAATTTCGACATAATTTTTCAAATACGCAAGATATAGGTAATCTTATATTAGTAAGGGAGCATATGTTGAAAATCATCTTCCCCCTACCCGCTGCATACTTCGGCCAACAAGGAATTTACTATGACTAGTAATTGGGAATTTTGGATTGACAGGGGCGGCACATTTACTGATATTGTGGCGAAGCGTCCTGATGGAAAGTTGCAGATTCACAAGTTACTGTCAGAAAATCCACAACGCTACAGCGATGCCGCAGTGCAAGGAATTCGGGAAATTTTAGGAATTCCATCACATACAGCAATTCCCAGAGAACAGATTGCAGTGGTGAAGATGGGAACCACTGTAGCAACAAATGCCCTATTGGAAAGAAAAGGGGATAAGACTGTTCTAGTCATCACAAAAGGTTTTCGGGATGCATTGCGTATTGGTTATCAAAACCGTCCCGATATTTTTGCCCGTCAGATTATTTTACCAGAAATGCTATACAATCGCGCGATTGAAGTAGAGGAACGCTACACTGCCAAAGGTGAAGAGTTGTTGCCCGTCAATCTTGACAGCGTGCGTCCCCAACTGCAAAACGCTTATGATGATGGGATTCGTTCCTGTGCCATTGTCTTTATGCATGGCTACCGCTACTTGGAACACGAAAATCTTGTTGCCCGCGAAGCTAGGAACATAGGATTTACTCAAGTTTCAGTATCGCATGAAGTTAGCCGTTTGATGAAGTTAGTCAGTCGGGGTGACACGACAGTTGTTGATGCCTATCTTTCCCCTATTCTGCGTCGCTATGTTGATAGAGTAGCGAGTCAGTTGGAAGGAGTTGGGGGACAAGGGGGAAGCTACGCTTTTTCTCGCTCCCACTCCCCCACTCTCCACTCCCGACTACCTAATTTAATGTTCATGCAATCCAATGGTGGACTTGTGGATGCAAATAAGTTTCAGGGTAAAGATAGTATCCTCTCTGGTCCGGCTGGTGGAATTGTGGGAGCAGTGCAAACTAGCTTGATGGCTGGGTTTGACAAGATTATCACCTTTGATATGGGTGGTACTTCTACGGATGTGGCGCACTATAATGGGGAGTACGAACGCACATTTGAAACGGAGGTTGCAGGAGTGCGGTTGCGGACGCCAATGATGGCAATCCACACTGTAGCGGCAGGTGGTGGTTCAATTTTACAATTTGATGGTTCCCGATATCGAGTCGGTCCAGAGTCTGCGGGAGCTAATCCGGGGCCTGCTGCCTATCGGAAGGATGGGCCTTTGACGGTGACTGATTGCAATGTGATGGTGGGTAAGTTGCAACCTGAGTTTTTCCCTCATGTGTTCGGCATAAATGGGGATTTACCGTTGGATGCAGAGATGGTGCGGCAGAAGTTTGGTCAGTTGGTGGCGGATATCGGCGATAATCGTGCGGCTGAGGAAGTAGCTGCCGGTTTTTTGGCGATCGCTGTTGATAAGATGGCGAATGCGATTAAGAAAATCTCCCTGCAACGGGGATATGATGTGTCGGAGTATACTTTGTGCTGTTTTGGCGGCGCGGGTGGGCAACACGCTTGTTTGATTGCGGATGCGTTGGGGATGACGCAGGTGTTTATCCATCCTTATGCGGGGGTGTTATCTGCTTATGGTATGGGTTTGGCGGATGAGCGGGTGATTAGTCAAAGGGCGGTGGAAGCGGTTTTGAGTCAGGAGTTGGTGGAGGAGATGAATCGCGAAAATAACCCCAATACAAGCGAGGAGGTTGAGGTTTTTAGGAAGGTGCATTTGAAGTATGAGGGGACGGATGGGGCGTTGTTGGTGGATTTTGGGGATGTTGCTCCTATGAAGGCTCAGTTTGAGGCTTTACACTTACAACGTTACGGTTTTCTGGCTTCGGAGAAGGAATTGATTGTTGAGGCGGTTTCGGTTGAGGTGGTGACGAAGAATGAGGTGCCTGGTGAGGCAGTAGTTTTACGGAGGGATGATAGTAAGCCTGTGGCGGTGGCTACTGTGGAGATGTATGCGGCTGGTGGATGGCATGAGACACCTGTGTATCAGCGGGATGATTTGCAACCGGGTGACTGTATTTTCGGACCAGCGATTATTGTGGAGGCGACGGGTACGAATATTATAGAACCGAATTGGCAGGGGAAATTAAGCGATCGCAATCATTTGATTTTACTAAGGCTTACGGTTGATGGAACCGCTCAGACGCGTTCGCGAAGCGTCTCGAAGAGAAGTACGCTAAGGAGTAAGAGTTTAAGAGGGTTTTTGCGTGAAGAGGTTTCTCAAATTGAAAATCTGCCCGATCCAGTGATGTTGGAGATTTTCAATAATTTGTTTCGTGCGATCGCTGAACAAATGGGTATTACTTTACAAAATACTAGTTCGTCGGTAAATATTAAGGAAAGGCTGGATTTTTCTTGTGCTATTTTCGATGCTGCTGGAGAGTTGGTGGCAAATGCGCCTCATATTCCTGTACATTTGGGTTCGATGAGTGAAAGTGTGTTTGCATTAATTTCTGCGAAAGGAAGGACTATTAATGCCGGGGATGTATTCGCATCTAACAACCCTTATAATGGTGGGACTCACCTCCCGGATATCACGGTTATCACTCCAGTATTTCTGAATTCTGCCACTCCCCTTTTCTACCTGGCTTCACGGGGCCATCATGCGGATATTGGCGGTACTACTCCCGGTTCAATGCCACCGAATAGTATTAGTGTAGAAGAAGAAGGCATTTTACTGGATAATTTTCAGCTAGTTGATGGCAGTAATTTTCAAGAAGCAGAACTTGTAGAATTACTTTCAACTGGTGCTTATCCGGCAAGAAATATCACTAAAAATATTGCCGATTTAAAAGCTCAAATTGCGGCTAATGAATGCGGTGTCCAAGAACTTCAGAAAATGCTGGATTCTTACGGCTTAGAAACTGTCCAAGCTTATATGGGTTTTGTACAAGATAATGCAGAAGAGTCTGTACGGCGTGTTATTGAGGTTTTAAGAGATGGCAGTTTCAGCTATTCTTTAGATAATGGTAGTGTCCTCAGGGTTGCTGTTACAATCAACCGGGAAGAGCGCACAGCAAAAATTGATTTTACAGGCACTTCAAAACAGCAAGCTAATAATTTCAATGCTCCAGCGGCAGTGTGTAAAGCTGCTGTATTATATGTTTTCCGCACTTTAGTAAATGATGACATTCCTTTAAATGCAGGTTGTTTGAAACCTTTAGAAATCATCATTCCCGATGGCTGTATGTTGAATCCACATTATCCGGCTGCAGTTGTTGCCGGAAATGTCGAGACTTCCCAAGTAATTACCGATGCTTTGTATGGAGCATTGGGTGTATTAGCAGCTTCCCAAGGAACGATGAATAATTTCACATTTGGGAATGAAACATATCAATATTATGAAACTATCTGCGGTGGTTCTGGTGCCGGGGAAAATTTTGATGGGACAGACGCAGTTCAAACTCACATGACAAATTCGCGGCTGACAGACCCAGAAGTATTAGAATGGCGATTTCCGATAATTTTAGAAAGTTTTGCAATTCGTCCCGATAGCGGTGGTAAGGGGCAATATTCTGGCGGAAATGGGGTAATTCGACGGTTGCGTTTTTTAGAGAAGATGACAGCAGGAATACTTTCAAATCATCGCATTGTTTCGCCTTTTGGGTTGCATGGGGGTGAAGCGGGTGCAGTGGGGAGAAATTATGTGGAAAGGAGCGATGGAAATGTTGAGGAATTGGAAAGTAAAGCGGTGGTGGAGATGAATGAGGGGGATGTATTTGCGATTGAAACTCCTGGTGGTGGTGGTTATGGTTTCTCCTGTTGATATATCGGGTTATTTCATTCGAGTTCTTGCTTCATTGCCTATCTGATTCGCTTTAATAGGTAAATGATTTAACCGCCAAGTACGCCATAGGCGCTTCGCGGTTAAATCCTTCCCCTCAAAATTAATGTGGTGGGGTACTAGTAGTCTATGTCATTAATTTTGATGGATGTAGAGACGCAAAATTTCGGCTTTCTACAAGGTTTTCAACACCCAACCAACCCCTCAGAACTAATGACATGGAGTACTAGTAGTCTATGTCATTAATTTTGATGAGTAAATCAACATTCCAATTTCTCTTCTTTCCCTCGGAATTGGCGTACTTGGCGTCTGAACGTGGTTCAATCAGTTATCCCTCAATTATTTATTGACAAACTACTACCCTTCGGGAGGACACGAAGAAAGAAAAAACGAACCTTTAGATTAGGAATTTCAGGACTTGTGTATACGCCGTAGATATTGGGAAAGCAAGAAATTCAACTTTCAGGTGATGCTTCCAACAATTTAACCGGGACTACAGAAGCCGAGGCCTTCACCGCCGCTTTCTTCTTAAACGAAAGACCCCGATCGCCTTTATCAATCAAAATCGTATCACCAGGCATAAAGGTATTTTCCAATATCTTAGTGGCGATCGCATTCTCTACTTCTCGCTGAATTGCCCGTTTGATGGGACGTGCGCCATATACTGGGTCATAACCAACCTCTACTAGATACTCACAAGCAGCTTTTGATATCTCCAGTGAGATTTTTTGGTCTGCGAGTAGATGTTCCACCCGTTTCAGCTGTATTCTAATAATCTGACCCATTTCCCCACGACTGAGGGGATGGAAAATAATCAAATCATCAATGCGGTTGAGAAATTCTGGGCGAAAATGCGATCGCAATGCATCCATTACCCGCTTCTGCATTTTCTCGTACTGGGAATCATCACCAGAAACATCTAGTATGTGTTCGCTACCGATGTTACTCGTCATGACAATTACGGTATTGCGAAAATCTACAACTCTACCCTGTGAATCAGTAATTCTACCATCATCCAATACTTGCAACAAAATATTAAATACATCGGGATGTGCCTTCTCAACTTCATCAAAAAGCACCACAGAGTAAGGATGGCGGCGAACGGCTTCTGAAAGTTGACCGCCTTCTCCGTAACCAACATATCCTGGAGGCGCACCGACGAGCCGGGAGACTGAATGTTTCTCCATATACTCCGACATATCCAGACGGACGATCGCATCATCAGAATCAAAGAGAAAATGCGCCAAAGCCCGCGCTAATTCAGTTTTCCCTACACCTGTTGGCCCCATGAATAAAAAAGAACCAATCGGTCTTCCTGGGTCTTTCATTCCCGCACGGGCACGTCTAATCGCTGCTGAGACTGCTTCTACAGCTTCTACTTGCCCGATGACTCGCTGGTGCAAATGGCTTTCTAACTGGAGCAATTTTTTCTTTTCCGATTCCAACAGCCGATTTACGGGGATTCCCGTCCATTTGGCGACGATTTCGGCGATATCAGATTCGGTGACTTGTTCACGGAGCAAGGTGGAACCGAGATTTTGCATTTCCAACAGCTTCGTTTCTTTTGCCTCGCGATCGCGTTGTACTCCCTCCAATTTGCCATACTTTAATTGTGCGGCTTTGTTTAGATCGTAGTTCCGTTCCGCTTGCTCAATTTGCAACCGGAGTGATTCTTCTTCTTTCTTTAAAGCACTAATAGCCTCTAATACCTGCTTCTCACCTAGCCATTGTTCGGTAAAAACGTGCTGTTTTTCCGTCAACTTAGTGATTTCTTGCTCAATTCGCTTCAAACGCTCCCTAGTTTGGGGTGTCGCTTTCTCTTCTTGCGCCAATGACAGCTTTTCCATTTCTAACTGCATCAAGCGTCTGTCAATTGTTTCCAATTCCGCAGGTTTGGAGGTAATCTCCATCTTCAACTGCGCTGCTGCTTCATCAACCAAATCAATCGCTTTATCTGGCAAGAACCTGTCAGGAATATATCTGGCGGAAAGCGTCGCTGCAGCCACCAACGCGGAATCAGAAATTTTGACGTTGTGGTGAACTTCATAACGTTCCTTCAAACCCCGCAAAATGGAAATGGTATTTTCCACACTGGGCTGATCCACAAATACCTGTTGAAAACGCCGTTCTAATGCTGCATCCTTCTCAATATATTTCCGGTACTCATCCAGAGTCGTCGCTCCAATACAACGCAATTCACCCCGTGCCAACATTGGTTTGAGCAAATTTCCCGCATCCATTGCCCCTTGCTGGCTGGAACCCGTACCAACAACGGTATGCAATTCATCAATAAACAGCACAATTTGCCCGTTGGAATCAATAACTTCCTTGAGTACAGATTTCAGACGTTCTTCAAATTCTCCCCGCAATTTTGCCCCAGCAATCAAACTACCAATATCCAGGGCAATTAACTGGCGATTCCTTAAAGATTCTGGAACGTCACCATTAATAATCCGTTGAGCTAAAGCTTCGGCGATCGCTGTCTTACCAACCCCTGGCTCACCAATTAACACCGGATTATTCTTGCTCCGGCGGGACAGCACCTGAATCAAGCGTCTAATTTCATCATCCCGTCCAATAACAGGATCTAGTTTACCAGACCTTGCTTGTTCTGTCAAGTCTACGCCATACTTTTGCAAAGCTTGATCGCGGGACTCTGGATTTTTATCGGTCACTTTTTCTTTTTGGCTACCGCGAACGCTTTTAATCGTAGATTTTAGTAGAGCAGCGTCCACATTCAAACTTTTGAGCAATCGTTTTCCGATCCGTTCATCATCAGCAAAAGCCAAGAGTAAGTGTTCAACAGAGACCAAATCATCCTTCATGCTCACCCGAACTTCCTCGGCAACGTCTAACAACGCATCTAAACTGCGACCGAGGTAAAGCTGGTCATCTTTACCAAAAAACTTAGGCTGACGCTGAGTAAAACTTTCCAATTGTTGTTTGATGCGGATAGGGTCAGCTTCAGATCGACTGAAGATGCGAGTTGCCAACCCAGTAGGTTCTTCTAATAAAGCAAGAATTAAATGTTCTACTTCTAACTGCTGTTGTTTATAAGCACGGACAACATCCTGAGATTTGCTAATTGCATCCCAGGCTTCATCAGTAAATTTATCAGGATCTGTAGGCTGCATCTTTAGAATTTTAGAATTTAGATTTTGTGGAAAGTGTTGCTCAGTCGGTTTCCGTCCATACATACTTTCCAAGACAGATTTTGGATTTTAGGCGTTGCCGATCATAAGTATGAATTTACCTCACCCAAAGCAAAAGAAGCGCAAACAGTAAGAGATTTCTATAGCCGAATTCAAAAAACGCTGGATTTTAAATTACTATCCAAACATTATCTGCGTGCATCCGCGTGTATCTGCGGTTGCAATTTTGAAATTAGGAGTAGGCATAGAGTTAGGAGTTACTCTGTCAAGGTATGAGCATTAAAATAAGATTCTTCGCGTTCTTTGCGTCTTCGTGGTTAAAAATCGTATTTTAACCGCGTTCGCGGAGCGTGCGCTTGCGCCCAGGCACAAAGAACGCGAAGGTAAGATAAAATGCCCAAAACAAGCATAATTTCCCAAATTTTTAGCCACCAAGACTAGGCTAGAATTAACTCCCAACTCCTAACTCTCCCACTTTAAAACGAAAATACCGTTCTGAGGGTGCTTTCCCAGATAGTACCGTTGGAACTTTCGTTATTGGCGTTATTAACTAAAGATACTGTGGGAGTAACACTGATATTATCGTTGAGTTGGAGATTGTAGAATGCTTCAAAATTAGTTTGAGTCGCATTGCCAAAACCCCCACTGACAAAAGGTTGACCAATTGCCACACCTGCGACAGTCCCAGGAATAACCAAATTACGTAAACCCATACCAACTGCCCAACTAATCGGTTGTAAATCTAAATTTCGTTGCAAAGCTGTGTTCAATCCTTGATAATCGCCAACTCCCAAACGGCCAAAAATTCCTGTATTGCGGTTGAAGTTGTATTCGGCATTCACACCAACAGCGTTGATATCGGTGTTGTTAACTAAAGCATTAGTATATTGTAGCCGTAACGCCAATTGATTGCTGGGTGAGAATTCCACCTCCACACTCGCTTGTCTATTGTCGCCAAATAAACCCCCCTCTGCACTGGAATTTGCCCGATCGGCATCAAGAGCGATGTAGAGCGATCGCACAGCAAATTTACTACCTTTAGGATTCCAAGCGATTGCGGCACCTGCACCCCCATTTCGATCTATTTGTCTTTGGACAATTAGCGGATTATTAATAAAAAAGCTAGAACTAAAATCAATCGCCTCATTGCTAGCATATCTATTGCGGTCAATAAAATCCCGTGGTGACATTTTTGCCCCTACCGTCACCGCGACATCTGGCGCAGGACGAAAAGTATAATACAAACGTCTTAGTTTCAGTCCCGACTCAACATCAGCGTAATCGAGTCCGCCACCATCGACAAGTGAACCAGTTTTTTCCTTTTGTGCCAAACCAATGGCATCACCGCCATTATTCCCGGATTCTAACTGAGTGACCAGTAAATCTGTTTTCTGAAAGCTGGTAGAAAGAGTGAGCCGCGTCCGAGAGATAATAGTCTTATTCGCATTACTACCATCCGTCAGCGCTGTAATTTGTTGACCTCGAAGCTTCGTAGTGGTAGAAAATTGATTACCCTCTAATAAGTCAGCCCGATCAGTTATTTTATCAACATTCTGCCGCAATTCATCCAATGCCACACGATATTCTTTTTGTAATCGCCGTAAAGTAATTGCATCCTGCTGGATATACTCATCACCAATCGCACTTGCAATTAAACTATCCACCTTATCTAGAGTAGCCGCCAAACCCGCCGCAAATTCATAACGACTCACCGGACGATTACCGCGAAAAGTGCCATTCGGGTAGCCAGAAATCACACCATAGCGTTCCATCAACATTTGCAAAGCCTGATAAGCCCAATCTGTCGGCTGGACATCAGACAATTGCGATACAGAAGTCTGTGGTGTTAATATTTCGGGACTATTGTCAAGATTCTCTGACTCTTCGGCCGCGAGGAGAGGAGTGGAAGAGAGGGGAGGAGGCAAAGTTACCGAACTATGAGGGGGAGCAGGGGGCAGGGAGCAGGGGGAAGAAATAGGTGAGTTAATATCGAACAAGTCCCCAGATGCGCTGCAATCTGCTCTCAAGCCCGCGAATTTATTCGTGGAATGGGGTACCAGAGCCTCTTCTCCTCTGCTCTTTGCCCCCTCCTGCCCCGGAGCCAATGCCGTGACACTCCCCTCTTCCAAAGAAGCTTGTGATGGCAAACAGATATGGCTGAGAATGCCACAACTAAGAAAACTTGCAGTTAATAATTTTTGAATTTGAAATAGATATTGTTTCACTCTCAATTCCATTACCTGCCATCCTCAGTAAAATATAATTACTGAGACACAAGCTGCTGTTTTGTATCCGGATTAACAGCAGAACCTTGAGTGCCCAGTTGGATTAGTTCTACTTTATACCCATCAGGGTCTTCTATAAAAGCGATAACCGTAGAACCGTGTTTCATCGGTCCGGGTTCCCGCACTACTTTACCACCTTGAGTTCTGATTGCCTCGCAAGTAGCGTAAATATCATCGACTCCCAGGGCAATGTGACCATAAGCATCGCCCAATTCATATTTATCCTTGCCCCAGTTGTGAGTAAGTTCCAGGACTGTGTTGTCTGATTCATCACCATAGCCAACAAACGCGAGGGTAAATTCTCCTGCTGGAAAATCTTTTCGTCGCAACAGCTTCATGGACAGGACATCACAGTAAAACTTTAAAGACTCTTCAAGATTCCCAACCCGCAACATGGTATGTAGTAAACGCATTGACTAATTCCTCATATCTTGACTACTCACGATCTTAAAGGAATGGGGAATAACTGCCCCCTAAATCCCTCAAGTATGCCAGGGCTGTTTCATTCCCTTTCAAACAGGATTTGTCAAGATGGTTAGCGATAATTTTTCTGAGTAAGGGTGAGTAGGAAGTGTCCTTTTAAACACTTAAGTAGCCCTTTTCAATTGGGGAATTTTTAAAGCAATCCTTAAGAATTAATAAATTAATCAGAATGGAGCGGTAGCTGTTTGTAGCTTTTAATCATCCCCTTCAGAGTTATTGCTGTGAAAAAGATTTTAATTCTGAGTGCGAACCCAAAGAATACAAACCAATTGCGCCTGGATGATGAGGTGCGGGAAATTCAGGCGGCGTTGGATCAGTGCAAAAATCGAGACCAGTTTGAAATCATGACTCGTTGGGCAGTTCGGGTGGACGATCTACAGCCGATTCTATTGGATCACACTCCTGATATTGTTCATTTCTCAGGACATGGTGGGGGGAGCCAAGGGTTAGCACTAGAAAACGAAATAGGCCAGATGCAACTAGTCAGTTCTACAGCGTTAGCTGGGCTGTTTAGGTTGTTTAGGGCGGAAGTGGAATGTGTCTTTTTGAATGCCTGTTATTCTGAGGAACAGGCAAAAGCGATTCATCAGCACATTAACTGTGTGGTGGGAATGAATCAGGCGATCGGAGATATCGCAGCTATTAAGTTTGCGAAAGGCTTTTACCGGGCGCTTGGGACTGACAGGACTTACAAAGAGGCTTTCGAGTTTGGGTGTAATTTAATCGATCTCCAGAGTATTCCGGAGTCTTCTACACCTGTAATTAAGTTGAAAAAGCCCACTCAGGCAAGACGTAAGTCGGTTCAATCCGATCGCGTGAAAGCTGTATCTTCTTCGACCGAGACAACCAGAGTGTTTATCAGCTATCGCAGTCAATCCCCCGATCGCGAATTGGCTCAACAGTTTTTTGAGGCGCTCACAGCAGCAGGGCATGAAGCATTTATGGCAGGGGAAAGCATCCGTCTGGGCGAAACCTGGCCTGTGCGGATTGATGCTGAATTAGAACGAAGTGATTACTTTTTGTTACTGCTGTCTGACCAATCAGCCGTCAGCGAAATGGTGACAGAGGAAGTGCGGCGGGCAAAGCGGTTGCGTGACAGTCGTGCCAATCAGCGGCCAATAATCTTGCCAATTCGGGTGAACTTTCCGATGAATTCTCCCTTGAATTATGATCTGCGGGGGTACTTACAGAATATTCAGCAACGGCAATGGAAATCTCCTGCGGATACACCCGTACTGATGCAAGAAGTGCTGACTCTGTTATCAACAGGACATACGCCCCCAATGGTTAACTCTGAGCCAGTCATTCCTCACGAAGATAGTCCAGACCAGCCCCCTTTGCCAGTAGCAGAACCAGAGCTATACCGAGAGCCTGGGGGATCAGTACCCTTAAGTTCAGGATTGTATATTGAACGCCCTCCCATCGAAACAGATTGTTACCGGGAGATTGTGCAACCGGGGGCATTGATTCGGATCAAAGCTCCCCGACAGATGGGCAAAACTTCCTTGATGGCAAGAGTGTTGAACTATGCCAAAGAGCAAGGCTATCAGGCAATTCCCATCAGCTTTCAGAGAGCAGATAATAAACTCTTTACAGACCTGGATCAATTTTTGCACTGGTTCTGTGTGCAAATTGGGCGGCGACTGAAGCGGCTGAATCAGTTAGAAGACTACTGGAGAGGAGACAACAGTAAAGATAAGTGCATTACCTATTTAGAAGAGTGCATTTTAGAGGAAGTTGATAGCCCGATTGTCCTGGGATTGGATGAAGTAGATTTGGTTTTTCCCCACCGCGAAATTGCTGATGATTTCTTTGGATTAGTCCGTTCCTGGTACGAATCGGCGCGGTATGGCGATGCTTCTAGTGATTTATGGTCAAAAATGCGGTTGGTGGTTGTCCATTCGACTGAAGCCTATGTACCTCAAAACATTAACCAGTCGCCGTTTAATGTGGGAATGACTGTGGAATTAACGGAATTTAATCCAAATCAGGTGCAAGATTTGGCACAACGCTATGGGTTGACCTGGGGCGGGCAACAAGTGGAACAGCTTGTAAATTTGGTGGGTGGACATCCTTACCTTGTCCGCAAGGCGCTGTATCATCTGCGTCGCCAAGATGTGACACTAGAGCAACTGCTTTCTGAGGCACCTACAGAAGCAGGCATCTACATTGACCATTTGCGACGGCACTTACTGAATTTGCAGTGCTATCCTGATTTGGCTGAAGCCCTGCGCCAAGTAGTGATTAAAAGTAAACCAACGGAATTGAATTCAATATCGGCATTTAAGCTGGAAAGCATGGGATTAGTTAGTTTGCAGGGTAATCAAGCCACGATTCGTTGCGATCTGTACCGTTCGTATTTTCGTGATCATTTACAAGATCAAGGGTAGCGATCGCCATGACTACGCCACCGCTTCCAGAATACAAATACAACGTCGGGGGTGGGCTGGAAGGCAATGCTCCCAGCTACGTGGTGCGACAAGCGGATCAGGAATTTTATGCAGATCTGAAAGCCGGGAAGTTTTGCTATGTTTTCAACTCCCGACAAATGGGAAAATCTAGCTTGAGAAACCGTGCTGCCCAAAGGTTGCTAGAAGAAAAGATTGCCTGTGGTGTGGTTGATCTTTCTGGGATAGGAAGCAACAATCTAACTGAAGCTGGTTGGTATCAGGGCATCATCGGACGACTAAAAAGCAGCCTGGGAATCAGATTTCAGCATAGACCGTGGTGGAATGAGCGGGAAGATATCCCACCCCGGCAACGCTTTGTGGAATTTATTGAAACAGTGCTGTTGGTGGAAATTTCTCAACCGATTGTGCTGTTTTTTGATGAAATCGATACTGTGTTTAAATTCGATTTCAGAGATGATTTCTTTGCTCTGATTCGCTTTTTTTCTGAACAACGCACAGAACAACCAAAATACAAGCGTCTCACTTTTGCCCTTGTGGGTGTTGCTACCCCAGCCGATTTGACTCAAGATAAAAGCCGCACACCGTTTAATATTGGACAAGCGATCGCTCTAGAAGGCTTCCAACTTGCAGAAGTACAGCCCCTGATACCAGGATTACTCAGCAAAGCCGAGAACCCAGAAGCGGTTTTAAAGGTCATCCTAGCCTGGACGGGTGGACAACCCTTTCTAGTCCAAAAACTCTGCCAATTGGTACTTGACTCACCTGATCCAATTGTGGCGGGGGATGAGGCAGCAGGGATTGAAAGGTTGGTGCGATCGCGCATCTTGGAAAACTGGGTGAGTCAAGACGAGCCAAGACATTTGCAAACCATTTGCGATCGCCTGCTAGTGGGTGGAGAGCAACAATCGGGGCGACTGTTGGGGCTGTGTCAGCAAATCGTGCAGCAGGGAGAAATTACAGCAGATGAAAGTCCTGAGCATACCCAATTGCGGCTGACGGGACTGGTTGTGAAGCGGCAGGGTAAGCTCCGCATTTATAACCGCATCTATGCAGAGGTGTTTAATCTGTCCTGGTTTGACCAAGAACTCGCGGAGTTGCGCCCCTATGGGAACGAGCTAAGTGCCTGGGTTGCCTCAAACCGCCGGGATGAATCCTGTTTACTGCGGGAGCAGGAATTACTGAAAGCAAAGGCTTGGGCAGAACGAAAGAGCCTGAGCGATTTAGACTATCAGTTTTTGGCAGCCAGTCAAGATGTCGAGAAGCGTATTATCGAGGAAGAAAACCACAATCTTGAAGAGGCACGGCGGAAAGCTGAGGAAGAAACACTGAAGGCTGAAGAGGCACTGCGGAAGGCTGAGGAGCAAATACTGATAGCTAGGAAAGACCGAAAAAAAGCGAATAGTCTGCTCAAATGGAGTTCACGAGTAGCGATCGTTTTTATTGGTTTGGCATTAATTGGTCTTCTGGGTTTTATAAGTGCAGACTCTGAAAGGGGTAAGGCGGAAAGCAAAGCGATCGCCTTTGAAAAAACAGCAAAGAGTGCAGAAAGCAAAGCGATCGCCTTTGAAAAAACAGCAAAGAGTGCAGAAACTAAAGCGATCGCCTTTGAAAAAACAGCAAAGAGTGCAGAAAGCAAAGCGATCGCCTTTGAAAAAACAGCAAAGAGTGCAGAAACTAAAGCGATCGCCTTTGAAAAAACAGCAAAGAGTGCAGAAAGCAAAGCGATCATTGCTCAAAAAAATGCAGAGAAAGCCAAGATAGATCGTGATAAAGCTCAACAGCAAGCACACGAAGCGACAGTAAAGCGGAAAAAAGCAGAGCAAGACACCCAATCTGCAAAGCAGGAAACAGCCCTTGCCAATCAACAGAAAATAGAAGCCGAAAAACAAAAAACAGAAGCTCAGATTTTAGCAACCCAGGCAAAAATTGAGAAACAGGAAGCCCAAAAAAGACGTGACCAGGCCAATAGAGAATTGGAAATTGCAAAGGAAGGCTTAGGTTACGAACGCAATGCATTAAGAATTACACAGCGATATCAAGGGGCAATTCTAGATAATCTTGTGGAAGTGATGAAATCCGTGCAATGGCTGAAAAAACAGTCTCAAAACGGTCGTCGTCTCCAAGATTATCCAGCTATCAGCCCTCTGTTAGCCTTACGAACCATTCTCGATAGCAATACTCATCTCCGCAATCAACTTGAACTGCGTCAACCACCAGAAAGAATCCTCAGCGTCAGTTACAGTCCTGATCAAAAATACCTAGCAACTGGAAGTGACACAGGCACAATCCGCTTTTGGACAGCATCAGGTAAACCGCTATCTAACAACTGGTCTACTGGTTCCGCTCAAGTCCTGGGAATCAGTTTTAGCCCTGACAAGTTACACCTGGCAACTGCAAGTAGTGATGGTATGGTTAAACTCTGGGATTTACAAGGCAAGCGAATCAAGGAGTGGAACGCGCGTAGTAAAGCAGTCAAAAGTGTTAGCTACAGCCCAGACGGAAAGCTATTGGCAACAGGAGGGCAGGACGGCACTGTTAAAATCTGGACATTATCTGGAGAAAACCGGGGAGAGTGGCAAGCATATCCCGAATGGCAAGCACCTCCAGAAAAAAGATTTGTTGATTGGGATGTTGTGCCGCTTGGTGTGAGCGTTAGTTTTAATCCAAAAAATGGAAACCAATTAGTAACAGCCGTACCAAACAGACCAGTGCGACTGTGGAGTATATCTGGACAACAGCAGCGTGAATTGTCTAATCTCGATGCTAATGACAATCTCGGTGCCTATGGCATAAGTTTTAGTCCAGATGGAGAACGTTTAGCAATAAGCGGAAGAATTTTAGATTTGTCAGGAAAAGTGTTAATGACTTACAATCCCAATCTTCGGCCTAGTGGTTCTTATGATAATAACTATGCTGCGGATGTGAGCTTTAGCCCAGATGGGAAACGGTTGATTACAACCAATACAATCAGTGCTTCAATTTGGGATTTGGCAGAAACATCCGATTCAGAAATAGAGCGATCGTGGACAGCTTATCCTGAATTTGAGCAGTCTGGAGCAAGAGTATGGCAAGTTTACGTCAGCCCAGACAACCAGCATATTGCGACGTGGTGGGAAATGGGAATCGCTCGCATCTGGGATTTCTCTGGTAAGCGCCTTGCTGAATTTAAGAACGTCAGCAGTATTAATTTTGATCGCAAAGGTCAATTTCTAGCGATTGGCTATCAGGATGGTCGTGTTGAGATATGGGATGGCTCTGGTCAACGTCAACGTATCTCCCAATGGTCTGCCCATTCTCGTCAGGCAGTCAAGAGTGTCAGTTTTAGCCCGGATAGCCAGCGACTCCTCACAGCAGGAGATGACAAAATGATCCGGATATGGGACATTTCTGGTAAATCAACGCCCAAAATGCTAACTGAATGGGCTGGAAGTGCTTACGCAATTTTTAGTCCAGATGGTCAGCATATTGCTTCAATAACTCCTGGTTTTGGAAATGGTATAGCAATCTGGAATCTCCAAGGGAAGAAATTGGCACAATGGAGAACTCATTTTGTCACCAGGAGTTGGACATTTAGCCCAAAAGAGCAGAAAATTGCCACATCCGGCGATGATTCTGTTAATGTCCGGTTGTGGGATTTGTCTGGCAAAGAACTGCTGAGAATTTCCCCTAACAATAGGATTGAACAGGTAAGTTTTAGCCCAGATGGTGAACTACTGGCAACAGCAGGCATTGATGGTACAGCCCAACTCTGGAATTTATCAGGCTTGAAGGTAGATCAATTTGCGCCCTATGGAGTCAATGCAGGTCCCTGGATGAGGAGTGTAAGTTTCACCCCAGATGGTAAATTCCTGGTGACAGGAGATGATCCTTATGGTAAGGTTCGATTGTGGAAAATCGAATTATTAGACGATTTACTCAAGCGTGGCTGTGCATGGCTCAAAGATTACGTTGCTAGCCACCCTGAAGAGGCTCCTGATATTTGTCCTAATCGGTCTTGACGATAAAAAAAAATAGGCGATTTCTGGAACTTAGCTGTGATTGGCTCAAGCAATATTTGGCGGTTCATCCTGATGATGGGCCTAAACTTTGCCCTAATCGATAGGGTAAGAGCAATTATCACCTAACCAATTGGGCATTTGAGTTAAAAAACTGCCGACACAAACCACGAGTCAGCAATATCGTCGTCAGCAAATTGGCGAAAGCTACCATAAACATCAATAAAATTTGATTGGATGCCGCAGCACGGGGATTGACACCACTTAATACTTGTCCCGTAAATATACTTGGTAGTGTCGCCATACCGACAATCATCATTTGATTGATAGTCGGAAGCAATCCCGCACGAATAGCCTCTTTGCGATATTGGGTGACTGCTTGTTGGGGAGTTGCACCCAGGCTTAAAAAAGTTTCGATTTCTAGATAATTGTTATTAACGCTACTCACAAGCCGTTCCCCAGCGATCGCGGCTGCATTCATTGCATTCCCTATTACCATTCCCCCCAGTGGAATTGCGTACTGTGGTTCGTACCATCTCTCTGGCTGAATTATCAATAAATTAGTATAAATAAGCGTCAGGGCAGTACTGACTAAAATTGACCCCCAAACTAGGGGCAGGATTTGCGGTATTTTTTGAGTGATGCGATTTCGTGCGACAATCGCGGCAATCGTCAGCATTACTGTTAAAATCGCCAAAACTGCCCAAGCATTGTTCACAGCAAAGATGAACTCTAAAAAGTATCCTAAAACTGCTAATTGTAGGATAGTCCTCCCAACTGCAAGGGCTAAGTTTAGTTCTAGTCCTAATCTTTCCCAAGCAGATAAACCAATGGCTATACCCATCAATCCCACAACACTAGCTAAAGCAACAAAATCTGGTTTAATTAAATCCTGCATTTTGCCTCCTAGGAAATGCTTAGTGGTTGATGGTTGACGCTTGATACTCAACAAATAACGCTCCAAAACTGGGAACTTTGATACAAAGTATTGGATCTTGGTTGATATATATCACCTTTTCTGCTATGTATGGTATTCATTTTGATAAAGCACCTCAGTAAAAGCGCTCAACAAGGCGTATTCCAGACGACAGCTTTAAAATAGCTTTTTGATTAACAATTCAATAAGCAAAATCTACAGCGAGAAGTGTAAAGAATACAACAAAATCTTGGCAAGCAAGCCAATTTATGCTTTTTAAAACAAAAAAACTGTATTTTGGATTACGTGCATAGGCTGGATTTTTACTTTGCGACAGCTGTCTCTATCTATTTTCCAAAGAAATGAAAACTCATGATTCAAACTGTAAATTCGATTCCTGCCTTTGACAACAGATTGCAATACAGCACTATTGAAGCAGAAATCAGTGCTGCTGTATTAGAAATACTCGCTTCTGGTCGTTATGTTGGCGGTCCTGTAGTTGAAGGTTTTGAGAAACAGTTTGCTGCTTACAATGGTGTCAGCAACTGTGTAGCCTGTAATTCTGGTACTGATGCGCTTTATCTGGCACTGAGAGCTTTGGATATTGGTGCTGGTGATGAAGTAATAACTACACCCTTTACCTTTATCGCGACCTCGGAAGTGGTGAGCATGGTGGGTGCTACACCAGTCTTTGTTGATATTGACGCTGAGACGTTTAATTTAAATTTACAGCAAGTCGCAGCCGCAATTACACCCAGAACTAAGGCTATTATCCCAGTTCACTTATTTGGGCAGCCTGTTGACATGACTGCGCTGATGGAGCTAGTCTCATCGCACTCTACTATCGCAGTTATTGAAGATTGTGCCCAGTCAACTGGGGCAACTTGGGCAGGGAAAAGAGTTGGCAGCATTGGACATATCGGTTGTTTTAGTTTCTACCCAACCAAAAATCTGGGTGCTTGTGGGGACGGTGGGGCAATAACCACAAACAATCCAGAAATTGCTGCAAAGCTGCGGATGTTAAAAGAGCATGGTCAAAAAAATCGCTATTATTACGAAGAAATGGGTGTAAACAGTCGCTTGGATTCCCTACAAGCAGCTATTTTACAAATTAAACTGCGTTATTTAGATATTTGGAATGACAAACGTAGAGCGATCGCTTCTCGTTATCATCAACACCTCAGTCTAATTCCAGGTATAATTGCACCACAAGAATTGACCGACGGAATGGGAGTTTGGAACCAATACACCATTCGCACGATCGCCGAGGGACGAAACGGTACTAGTGCCAAGCATCGGGAGTCAATACGCACGCAATTACAAGAGCAGGGTGTAAATTCAATGATTTATTATCCCCACCCCTTACACCTGCAACCAGTATATGCAAATCTGGGCTATCAATCAGGACAATTACCAGCAGCAGAACTAGCCTGCAATGAGGTATTGTCCTTGCCTATGTACCCAGAATTATCTGAAGAACAGCAAATGCAGGTAATTTATGCTTTGAAAGAAGTTATGAGTTGAAGAAAAAAGTTAATGGTTAGTGGTTAGTGGTTAGTTGTTAATGGTTAGGAGTTAGGAGTTAGGAATGTAGACACCCAAAGGGCTGCTTTTCGTGGGATAGAGTAATGAGTTGAAGAAATTTGTAAACTCCTACCCCCTAACTCCCAACCCCTAACCACTAACCACTAACTACTAACCATTAACTCTTAACTTTACTTGTAATGCTTCCACCAAACCCCGGACAGCAGCAATCATTGCGACTTCGCTGTTAAGTTGATTAATGGCTGAACCGACCCCAACACCAGATGCACCGGCCGCGATCGCCAGAGGTGCTGTGACGTTAGATATACCAGAAGCACACAGTACAGGCACTGTAACTACACGGGAAATCTCATAAGCTGCGGCCAAAGTGGGAGACGCTTTTTCAATTAATCCCAAAGTTCCCGAGTGAGTCGGTTGGCTGCTGGTGCCACCTTCAGTTTGAATAATATCAGCCCCAGCTTTCACTAATTCCTCTGCTAGCTGTACTTGTTTATCCAATGTCAGGATGTGAGGAACGGTAACAGAGAGGGTAATTTCGGGTAACAGGATGCGGGTTTCTTTTGTCAGTGCTAGGACTTCCTCAGCCTCAAAACGGCGTCCTTGAGCATAAAAAGAATCGAAGTTCCCGATTTCAATTAAATCAGCACCAGCTTCCACGGCTTGGACAAATTTTTCGGCTTCGACCGCTGATACACAAATAGGTAACTTCGTCAAGCTTTTAACCAATTCAACTAAAGCGCGATCGCAAGCGATATCGACAAAAGTCGCACCACCCAGTTCAGCAGCTTTGACGATAGCAGCCACCTGAGAGGCATTGAAGTTATTCAGGCCGCTAATAACTTTGAGAGCGCAGCGGTTAGCAAATGCACGTTGGAGAGTAGGATGCATAGAAATGGTTTCTCTCGTAAATCGATAAAAGTATGAATATTGTCACATTACTGGGCGTTTGTCGCTAGAGGGGAGTAGGGAAAAAACAGAACTAAATCCCCGCCACATGCTACAAGTCGGCAGAGCCAAGAAACGCAGCGGCTCCCCAAGCTTGGGGACTTTGAACTTTATTCTCGAACAGTATTGGGGGGCAGGGGGGCTTTATTGTCGCACCTATCAAAATTAATGACACAGACTACTACGTTATATTGGTCACTCCAAACTCCCAACTCCTAACTCCTAACTCCCAACTCCCAACTCCCAACTCCCAACTCCTCACTCCTAACTCCTAACTCCTAAATCCTCACTCCTCACCAATCCGCCAAATTTTGATAGTCTTATCTGCACCACCGCTAACGAGGATTTTGCTATCTAGGTTTGGGGCATAGGCAACGGCAAAAACTTCACCTTCATGTCCTTTGAGAGTCCGGATTTCTTCTCCTGTATTTAGATTCCAGATTTTAATGGTTTCGTCATAGCTACCACTAGCGATTTGTTTGCCGTCGGGGCTGATGGAAATGGCATAAACTTGATTTGTATGTCCGGTGAGGGTGCGGATTTCTTTTCCTGTATTCAGGTTCCAAATTTTGACCGTCTTATCGTTACTGGCACTAGCTAATAATTGACCGTTTTGACTAATGGCAAGGGCATTCACATCATCATTGTGTCCCGCAATAGTACGTATTTTTTGTCCAGTATTGAAGTTCCATTCTTTTATAGTTTTGTCTTTGCTACCACTGACAATCGTCTGACCGTCAGGGCTGATAGCTACAGATAAAATCTCAGATGAATGTCCTGTCAGAGTACGGATTTCTTTTCCAGTGGCTAAGTTCCAGATTTTGATAGTTTTGTCATAACTGCCACTGACTATTGTTTTTCCATCAGGGCTGATTGCAACCCCGTTAACATAATTTTTATGCCCGATGAGAGTGCGAATTTCCTCTCCAGTGTTTAACTTCCAGATTTTGATGGTGTTATCCTGACTGCCACTGACAATAGTCTGACCATCGGGACTGATGGCTACAGAATAAACCCACTTTTTATGTCCGTTGAGGATGCGGATTTCTTTTGTCGTCTTCAAGTTCCAGATTCTGACGTTCATGTCATCACTGCCAGTGGCAAAAGTTTTACCATCAGGGTTAAAAGCTACAGAATTAACATGGTTGTTATGCCCGGTTAAAGTTTGGGTTTCATATGGGTTAAGTCGCGATTGTATCCAGAATCCTGTCCCTAGGACGGATAATAATAGAATAATACCCAACCAAAGCGGTTTATTTCGGAAACGTACGATAGTCGCTAAAGTTGTGGGGGCTGAGATAAATGATGGGATTTTAGTAATATTTGAAACCTTTGGTGGCTCCTGCGGTAAATCTTGAATAACTTCATCTGCTGACTGATAGCGATCGCGTGTTTCTTTTTGTAACAGTTTATTTAGTACCTGATACAATTTTTGGGATGTGGGAGACTTGCGGTGTTTTCCCCAGTCAGTTACCCAGCTATACCCTTGGTCGAAATACAATGTAGATGGGTTCACTCCTGTCAGCAGATGAAAGCAGGTAGCCCCCAAACTAAATAAATCGCTAGCTGGGGAAGCTTCACCGTCCTTGAGTTGCTCCAAGGGACTATAGCCAACTGTACCAATAGAGGTTCCTGGTTGAGTGTGTACTGCTGCTGTCAGTTGCTTGGAAGCACCAAAATCAATTAGCACTAGATTCCCCTGGGGAGAGCGACGGATAATATTTTCTGGTTTAATATCACGGTGAATGACTTGATGCTCGTGAACAAAGTTAAGAACGGGTAATAAGTCACGCAATATTTCCCAAATCTTCTCCTCGCTAAAAATTCTCTGTTCATCGAACTCTTGCCTCAAGTTTTGTCCTTCGATATACTGCTGCACCAAATACAAGCAGTTATCTTCCTCAAAATAAGCGTGCAAAGTGGGAATCTGGGGATTCTGCCTTCCTAGCTGTTTTAAACGCTGTGCCTCTTGTGCAAATAACTCAGTAGCTTTACGCATGGCACTGCTTCCCTTGACTTTTGGAGCTAGCTGCTTGACAACACAAGACTCTTGCAGATTGTCCACATCCTCCGCCAAAAAAGTTATCCCAAACCCCCCTTCTCCCAAAAGACGGATAATCCGATAGCGATTTCTCAGTAGCGCTGTTAATTTTGCCCCACAAGTTTGACAAAATACCATTCCATCAGCATTCAGAGGCTTTGCACAATCAGGATTAAGGCAATAAATCATTTTTAGGCACCTGCCACCGGTTGGCGTAGGATTGATAAATGTTCCCTATTAGTATTTTGTATCTGCAATAACCGCTATAAATATAGTTCTATTAAATACATTTTAACAAAAAGGTGAAATTTAGCGATGGAAGGTCGTCGTTTGGCTATCAATACGGTTCTCATCCCGGCATCTAAATCCCCACTCCCGCTTTGCAACTCATAAGACAAATATAAATTTCCGACAACTAAACCTTAACCGTAGCTTCTGCATTGGCGTTCAGCCCGACCTATGAGTTTTCTCGATATCGTCAACACAAAAATAACTAAGTATTTATAGATTCTCCGATTGCGCTCCTGTCAGCCAGTCCCTGACATTCCTGTCTCATAGCCAAAGTCCTCTAGGACTCTGTCAAGGACATTTTGATAGGTAAATCAACATTCCAATTTCTCTTCTTTTCTTCTTCCTTTGTGTCCTTTGCGTCTTTGCGGTTCAATCATTTACCCCTCAATTATTTATTGACAGACTACTAGGACTATTAGATAAGTTTTATTTATATATAATTATTAGCTACTTAATAATTTTAAACCAGTGATTTACACGTATACGTGCAAGTTATGAGAGTACCCTATTAAGTTCGCCATTTGGGAAAAATGGTAGATTAATTACAACATTCTCTGAAGTAGACCTTGAAAACATGGACCCGATTACAACCTCCATCGGCTTTGTTATCGGCTTAATTGGCTTTCTGGCTAGCACAGTGCAGATACTCGATTATTTAGACAAACGACGCGAAAAACAGCAAACTATCGAACGGGTAGAAAAGCAAAAAGTTATACACACCTTAGATGTAACACCAATCCAAAATCTAAAATTTTTTAGCCAAACAGCAGGAAGTGCCGTCCAAAATCGCATCGATTGGGGTGAGGCTACCGATGTATCCGTTTTCTACGGACGCATTGAGGAAATTGCCAAATTAAAAAACTGGGTTGTGCAAGAACGTTGTCGTTTGGTAGCGTTAATAGGTATAGGGGGAATTGGGAAAACTTCCCTATCTATCAAGCTAACGCAAGAGATTCAAGATAATTTTGAGTATATTATTTGGCGCACCCTCCGCAACGCGCCACCCATCAAAGAAATTTTGGCAGATTTTATCAAGTTCTTGTCGAACCAGCAGGAAACTGACTTACCCGAAGAAGTAAGTGCGAGAATTTCTCTGTTAATTGATTATCTGTGTACCTCACGCTGTTTGCTGGTACTAGATAATGTTGAATCAATTTTACAACCAGGCCAGAGCGGTGTTCAGCGCATCTCATATCGAGATGGCTATGAAGATTATGGGGAACTCTTCAGACGTATTGGCGGAACTTCCCATCAAAGTTGTTTGATAATTACCAGCCGAGAGAAACCGCAAGAAGTTGCTGCATCAGAAGGTGAAACATTCCCCGTGCGTTCTTGGCAGTTAACTGGGCTAAAAACACAAGAGGGTGAAGAAATTTTTCATGCTAAGGGACTTTCGGGAACAGAAGCCGAACAAGAAAGATTAATCCAATTTTATCAAGGCAGTCCGCTGGCATTAAAGATAATTTCAACGACAGTAAAAGAACTCTTTGATGGGAATATTTCTGATTTTTTATCACAAGGTTCAGTAGTTTTTGGTGGGATTCGCCAGGTATTAGAACAACAGTGCGATCGCCTTTCAGATTTGGAAAGAGAAGTCATGTATTGGCTGGCAATTAATCGAGAGCCTGTTTCCCTAAAAGAATTACGCGAGGATATTGTCTCGCTGGCATCACAACCTAATTTAATAGAAGCTTTCGAGAGTTTAATTAGGCGTTCTTTGATTGAGAAAAATGCCTCTCTATTCACGTTGCAACCTGTAGTGATGGAGTATTTAACAGATACATTAATTGAGCAGGTTTCCGAAGAGATTCAAACAGGTAAAATTGAAGTTTTTAATAAATATGCACTAATTAAGGCGACAGCAAAAGATTATATTCGAGAAAGTCAAATTCGTTTTATTGTTCAATTTGTAATAGATAAACTGCTTGCAAGTTTGAGAAATAAAAAAAATATAGAAAATCAACTAAATACAATTATCTTATCGTTACAAGAAAAACTGCCTCCAGAAACTGGATATGCAGGTGGAAATATCTTGAATCTCTTGCGTTATTTAGAAACTGATTTTACAGAATATAATTTTTCCAATTTGATAATTTCGCAAGCATATTTACAAGGTATTAATTTACAGCGAGTAAATTTCGCCGATTCAGAAATCACCAAATCTGTTTTTACTCAAACTTTTGGAAGTATTCATTCAGTCGCATTTAGTCCTGATGGCAAGCTTTTAGTTGCAGGTGATACTGATGGTCAAATTCGTGTGTGGGAAGTAGCTGATGGCAAGGAAATTCTCAGCTTCCAAGCACACACAAGTTGGATATACTCTGTTATTTTTAGTCCCGACGGTGTTTCTTTTGCAAGTGCTAGTAGAGATAAAACTATCAGTTTGTGGAATGTGATAACTGGAGAATGCTTAAAAACTTTGCAGGGAGAAACCAGTTCTGTTAGGTCTATCGCTTTTAGCCCAAATGGACAAATTATTGCTAGTGCTACTTTTGGGAAATATATAGGTCTTTGGGATATCAATACAGGTGAATGTATCATCAAATTGCACTACAAAGACCATTGGGTAAGGAAAGTTGTGTTTAGTCCGGATGGACAAACTCTTGCTAGTGGTGGTTCTGATGAAACTGTATGTTTGTGGGATGTCAAGACGGGAGAATGCCTAAAAATTTTCCAGGGACATACACAGTCTGTGCGGGCTATAATTTTTAGTCCTGATGGAAAAATGATTGTGAGTGCAAGTGGCGATCGCACTATTCGTTTATGGGATGTTGCTAATGGTCAATGCTTGGGAATTCTACAGGGACATACAGATACTATAGAATCATTAGCCTTAAGTGGTGATGGTCAAATTGCTAGTGCAAGCCAAGATAAAACAATCAAGCTATGGGATATTAATACAAAAGAATGTTTAAAAACTCTCAAAGGTCATACTTATCCAGTCGAATCAATTGACTTTAGTCCCAATGGAAATATTCTTGCCAGTGGTAGTCACGACCAAACTGTTAGGCTATGGGATGTTCAAGATGGGAAATCCTTAAAAATTTTCCAAGGATACAGCAGTTGGGTTGTATCACTAGCTTTTAGTCCAAATGTCGGGACGCAAGATTTTCTACCCATACTCGCTAGTGCTAACAATCATTCTGTCAGTTTATGGGATTTTACTACAGGCGAATGTGTAAATAATTTCCAAGGACATAGCAGTTATTTATGGTCTGTTTGCTTCAATCCTCAAGGTAATATTATTGCCAGTGGCAGTCAAGATTCAACTGTGAGGTTATGGGATGTCAAAACAGGTATATGTCTGAAAATTTTACGGGGACATAATTACATAGTCAGGTCGGTTTGTTTTAGTCCTGACGGTGAAATTCTGGCTAGTTCCGGTTCTGACAACACAATCAAACTATGGAATGTCAGCGAAGGTAAATGTCTTCATACCCTTAATAAACATACTAAGACTATACGTTCTATCGCTTTTAGTCCTGATGGCAAAATTATTGCTAGCGGTAGTTATGACAGAACTATTATATTGTGGGATGCAAACACGGGAGAACAGATTAAAGTTTTGCGGGGTAGTCGAAATGAGGTATACACAGTTGCCTTTAGTCCGAATGGAAATATTCTCGCTAGTGGGAATGTAGACCAGACAATTCAGTTATGGGATATGAATACAAGAGAGCATATTCAAACTTTGGAAGGTCACTCACTGGTAGTACAATCAATCGCTTTTAGTCCTGATGGTGAAACTTTGGTCAGTTGCAGTGCAGACAAAACTATAAAGCTGTGGAATGTCAGTACAGGAGAATGTTTGAGAACTTTATTGGGACATACCACTGTAATCAGGTCAGTTGCCATCACCCCTGACGGAACTTACATCGCTAGTGGCAGTCAAGATGAGACAATTAGATTTTGGGATTTTAATACAGGTGAATGCCAGAAAATACTGAGAGTGCCTAGACCTTATGAGGGGATGAATACTACTGGAGTTACTGGTTTAACAGAAGCCCAGAAAGCGACGCTAAAAGCATTAGGAGCGGTGGAGTCAGGGAGTATCCCAAATGTTTAGATTTGTAGTGTGGGCATCTTGCCCGCGTTATATATATAAAGGGAGCAAGATGCTCCCACTACCTAATATTTTTTAAAAATTGGGATGCTCCCCCTCAAGTCATAAAAACAAAACAACATTGGATCAAAAAATCCAACTTGTCCTAGTCTTCTACTCAGATTCCCCAATTAGGGTAAAAGCGGCCCAATCTCTGGGACTGGGATGGGTTTTCATCGTCGTCAACATCGCTTGACGCAAAGCTTGCGCCTTATCCATGCGCCGCTCCTTGAGATTTGTGTAAAATTGGGACATGAACTCTGCCGTTGGAGAATCGGGAACCGACCACAGCGACACCATAACGCTAGGAGCCCCCGCTGAGATAAGCGATCGCGATAAGCCAATTACCCCATCCCCAGTAATTTTTCCCCTACCAGTGTCACAAGCACTGAGGACGACTAACTCAGCTTGCAGTTTCATATCGAGGATTTCTTCAGCCGTCAGTAAACCATTAATTTCTCCAGGTTTCGGGGAAAATGATGCATCGGGAGCTAAGGCGATCGCACTCCCCAATCCTCGATAATCATCAAGTATGCCGTGAGTTGCGAGGTGAATGATTCTTGCAGAGGGCATTTTTTGGACGATCGCTGTTTTTGTACCCTGAGAACCTATAATTGCTTTCGTGTTGAGTAGGGGTGCGATCGCTTGGGCTTCTTTCTCGGCTCCTGGTAATGCTGGTAACTTCTGCGGCTTATCTCCTGGCTTCGGTGGTACACTAGGCATCGTGGGATTACCTAGAACTAAAGTTGGTAGAGACGCATAATTTCGATTTTCTGCCAGTTTTTGCCGCTGCTGGTGAGTTAAATCTAATACCTGAATTGATGGTGCCGTGAGGATGGTGTGTTTTTCGATGAGGTATTTACCGTCTGCGTCTTGCAATGCGGGAAAGGGGACGAGGAATAGGGAACTTTGGGGAATGAATATAACGCGATCGTTGGGGTTTTGGGGTAATAAATCAGCGATCGGGTTGATTAATAATTCGTGTAAACGCCTAAGCTTGTTTGTTGCTTTGGGTGCATCGGGATTGTAAGATACCTTAATGCCGCGAAAAGCCTTACCTCTTGCACCGATAGAGTCACGGCTGGTTGTTACGAGGTCATCTAAAGTTGTATTATCTTTCTGCCACAGGGGTTTTAAATCAGCTTTGCGGAAGGTAACTTCACCTGTGGGTTTGATGACCCAAATATAAATTTCTGAGTTAACAATTGAATATTCAACAAGTGTTGCATTTTGTGTTTTAGCAATTTTTTTAATCAGTTCAATACTTGGTAAATTAGTAGATAATTGCTGTTTTAATTCAGGAAATAGTCGAGAAGATAGTAATTCAACGAAAGCACGCGCTCTTCCTCGTTCAGCAGTTTCTAGGGCATTGTTAGGTTTATTCTGGAGAATAAAGGCTTGTTGCAATATACGATAAGAGCGGGAATAAGTATCAAAAATTGATATTTTATTAGCATCATTTAAACCAGACAAACGTATGGTTTCGTAAATATCAACTGCTTCTTGTAATCGAGTAGAAGCATTTGTATACTGTCCTAATTTAATATATATCCCGCCAATATTATTTAGAGCATTACCTTGCCTGAGTTTGTCGCCTAATTCTTTAGCAATAGCTAAAGACTCTTGATAAAGACTTATCGCTTTTTGGTATTCACCAAGAGAACTATAAGCAAGTCCCAAATTACCAAGTGTAAGTCCTACTCCTTCTTTAAATGCTAATTCTTTATAAAGAGATAAAGCCTGCTCGTGGAATTGTATTGCTTTCTCATTTCGTCCTAGAAACTTATTTGCAACTCCCAAATTACCATAAGATACAGCTTCATTATGTCTATCTCCTAATTCTTTAGCAATAGCTAAAGATTTGAAATTAAATTCTATTGCCTTCTCATATTGCTCAAGATTACGGTAAACAATTCCTAAACCTATTAAGCAATCCATTTCGCCTTGTCTATTACCCAGTTTTATATAAATAGCCAAAGCCTGCTCGTAAGATACTGTCGCTTTTTGGTATTGTCCTAGTAAACTATAGATACCTCCTAAATTTAAGAGGTTAGCAGCCTCTGTTCGATTATCTTTTAATATTTTAACAATTGTTAAAGATTGTTCATATAATTCTATTGCCTTTTCGTATTGTTTTGAAGATTGATAAATATTACCTAAATTTGTGAGGGCTTTCCCTTCCCCTTGTTTATAATCTATTTTTCTAGCAAGAGATAGGGATTCTTCATAAAATTCTATCGCTTTTTGCTTTTGTTTTAAGCCAGAGTAAGCATTGCCCAAGCCATTCAAAGATTTTACTTCCTCTTCATTAAATCCTATTTGTCTCGCAATAGCTAAAGATTGCTGATGCAATTCTAGTGCATTTTGGTATTTGCTTAAAAAACAAAGAGCATTGCCTAACCCATTGAGAGATTTTACTTCTTCTTTTTTAGACCCGATTTTTCTAGCAATAACTAGAGATTGTTCGTGAAATTGCTTTGCATTTTGATACTTTCCAAAGGTAAAGTAAGCTATTCCCAACTGATTCATAGTAGTGGCTATTTCAAGTTGATTTCCTGTTTGTTGATAGATTGTCAGCGCTTGTTGCCAAGATTGTAATGCCGCTTGAAATTGACTGTTATGAAACTGCTCGTTACCTTGCTGAAATAATCTGTCTCCTTCGGTTTTCCGTGCATTTAGTGTTTGCGCTACCACCGTAGACCCAAATATCACTGGATTTAGCCAAACAGATTGCAATCCGGTAAGTAGCAAAGTGCTAAATACTAACAGTAAAAATTTATTGATTCGCATATTTATTGCCATAGCTATTTTTCATATATTTCTCACCCATACGAGCTTATGCAAAATTTACAATCGCTTTCCCCGTCCTTTCAGCATATGCAGTATTTTTCAGTACACTACTAATGGTATAGGTAAAACTCTTGCCGTTGGATTTGCAATCCCAGTCATTGCGTTGCGTAGCTTCCCGTAGGGTGGAGGGACGACGAAGCAATCCCAGTTACTTAATTTAGGGATAAAGTCTAAAAAAGTTATTTTTTTATTTTGTGGTGATTTCGCTGTTGTCTGAATATTTAGAAACCCAACTTAAAAAAAAAGTCAGGTTTCTAGTAGCATTTAACTCTCTTGTATCTTCTGAATTGCGCTGTTCGCTTTTTTTGCAAACTCCTGATTTCCTTCTTTTTTAAACAGTTCAGCTGCTATTTCTAAATCAGCGATCGCTCCCTCTTTGTCTTTTAACATATAATTAGTTAAACCCCGGAAAAAATGGGCATAAGCAACATCAGGAGTAATTTCTAGTGCTTTATCAAAATCTGTTTTTGCTGCTTGATATTGTTCTAACGAAAAACGGGCTAATCCTCTACCGACGTAAACATACGCATTGTTCGGTTTTATCTTCAGAAATTGATTAAAATCTTCAATTGCCCCTTGATAATCTCCCTTTTCCAAGCGTTCAAAGCCACGGTCTAAGTAGGTTGTCGCATCCTTGGTATTCTTGTTTTGTGGGTTGGGAACTTCCGATGTGAGTATTTGCCTAGTATTAAACAAACTTTTGCATCAGCTTTGGGGCTAATGACGATTGTTCCCAATGCTAAGATTGCTACTGCTAATTTTAGACCTTTCATTATTGCGTCTCCTAAAATTTACTTGCTTACTTACGTATATATATTTCTGATGGGGTGGAAGCTTATGCAAAAATTCGGCAGAGTAAATTAAATTTTTTATTAGGACTGACGGAAAAATTCTTTCAAACTTTTTATTGTTCTAAACCAGAAACCCGACTTCTCACAGAAGTCGGGTTTCTAATACCTCAGCCACCCTTAACGAGTATTAATACCTTGTGTTTGTTGTCTATTACCAAATATTATGAAGATGCATCTAATTAGCCCACGCAGGTGTAGTTCTGTCCGTAGAGCAAGACCCTTCTAGGGTAAGGGACTCTATTCTTCCCTACAAATAAAGAAATCAAATAGGTAGCAGCATGAGCGTGACTTGCATTTACTAGGGAATGTAAAATACTTTCGCCACTAACTAAAATCTTATATTCACAGGCAGCATTGATCTACATATGCCTATTGAAAATATTACCCCGATCGCAGGTAGCATCGCCTTTTTTGGCACGATAATAAGTATTCTTGCTGGCTCATTTCAAGTACTGGATCAATTAGAAAAGCGGCGTGCTAGATGGTCTAATAATCAAAAGCTAAAAAATCCAGAACTAAATCAACAGCTAATCCAAAATCCCCAATCTCCAATCCAAAATCGCATTGATTGGGGTGAAGCTGTGGATGTTTCTGTTTTCTATGGACGGTCTGAAGAACTTTCCCTCTTAAAACAATGGATTATACAGGATGAATGCCGTTTGATAGCACTATTGGGAATGGGTGGAATTGGCAAAACTTCGTTATCTATTAAGCTGGCACAATACATTGTAGAAACGGGTAATTTTACGTTTGTTATCTGGCGCAGTCTTGGTAATGCCCCACCAATACAAGAAATATTAGCAGATTTTATTAAGTTTATTTCTCTAGACCAAGCAATAGAATTACCACAAGAGGTAGGTGCTAGAATTTCGCTGTTAATTGAATATCTCCGCACTTCACGTTGTTTGTTAATTCTTGATAATTTTGAGTCTATTTTAAATGGAGGTGACAAGGCTGGTGAGTATCGAGAGGGATATGAGGAATATGGGGAACTTCTCAGACGAGTTGGTTCAGTATCTCATAGTAGTTGCTTGCTAATTACTAGTCGAGAAAAGCCTAAAGAAGTGGCATCTCTTGAAGGGGAAACACTTCCAGCGCGTTCATTACAACTAAGTGGTTTAAAACCGCAAGATGGAGAAGAAATTTTTAATGAAAGGGGGCTTGGTGGTACGGAAGATGAGCGTGGCAAAGTTATTGATTCTTATAAAGGAAATCCTCTGGCTTTAAAGATAATTTCTACGACAATAAAACAGCTATTCAATGGTAGTATTTCGGAATTTTTATCTCAAGAATCTATAGTTTTTGGGGGAATCCGTGACCTTTTGGAAGGACAGTTTAATCGATTATCAGATTTAGAGCAAGAAGTTATATATTGGTTGGCAATTAATCGCGAACCTGTGACAATATCAGAATTACGGGAAGATGTTCTTTCTTTGGTTTCACAACCAAAATTAATTGAAGCCCTAGAATCTTTGTTGAGGCGTTCCTTAATTGAAATAGGTGGAGATGCAATAAATCCTATCTCTACTTTTACACTACAAAATGCCGTCATGGAATATATGACTGAGCAATTGATAGAAAAAGTAAGTGCTGAAATTAATCAAGGTAAATTTAAATTATTTAACAGTCATGCTCTGATAAAAGCCACCACAAACGATTACATCCGTTCTTCCCAAATTCGCCGAATTCTTCAAGAAGTCATTTATCGATTAACTCTCGAACCAAAAAATATCGGTGAATTTTTATTAGAAAACCTGCGAAATGAATCTTCTTTTGTACCAGGCTATGCAGTCGGTAATATTATTAACCTTCTAGTCCACTTAAAGATTGATTTGAATGGTTATGATTTTTCAAATTTGACAATTAAGCAAGCATACCTCCAAGGTGTAAATTTACAGCGAGTAAATTTTACTAATTCGGAAATCGATAAATCTATCTTTACTCAACCTTTTGGTAGCATTCAGTCAGTCGTATTCAGTCCTGATGGTGAGGTCTTTGCTGCAGGTGATGCTAACGGCCAGATTCTCCTGTGGCAAGTTATTGATGGTAACCAAGTTCTGAGTATTAAAGGACATCTAAGTTCGATATGGTCAGTTACTTTTAGTCCTGATAGTAGTATTTTAGCTAGTAGCAGTTCTGACCAAACTATTCGTCTGTGGGATATCGGGGAACGTAGATGCTTGCAAACCCTCAAAGGTCACACTAATGACGTTCGGTCAATAGTTTTCAGCATTGATGGTAAAACCTTAGCTAGTAGTAGTTCTGACCAAACGATACGTCTTTGGGATGTCACTACAGGTGAATGCCTGAGAATTTTTCACGGACATAAAAACGTGGTGAGGGCGATCGCCTACAGTTTTGATAATAAAATCTTAGCTAGTGGCAGTTATGACCAAACTGTCCGTCTCTGGGATGTCACTACAGGTAAATGTCTACAGATTCTCGAAGGCCATACTGGTTGGATTCGGTCAGTTGCTTTTTATCCTAATACTAATATTGTTGCCAGTTGCAGCGATGACCGAACCATCCGCTTATGGGATGTAGTTACAGGGGAATCTCTGAAAGTTCTGTCCGGACATATCAATCAAGTACGAGCGATCGCTTTTAGTTCTGATGGTAAATTACTCGCTGGTGCAGGTCGAGATTTAAGTATTAAACTGTGGGATGTTGCTACGGGAGAATATTTAAACACTCTGTGGGGACATACTCAATCGATTGAATCAATTGCCTTTAGTCCCAACAATCAAATGCTTGTTAGTGGCAGTTACGACCAGACGGTAAGGTTATGGGATGTTAATGATGGTAAATGTCTCAAAACTTTGCAGGGATATGCTAACTGGGTATGGTCTGTAGCTTTTAGCCCCAATGGTAATATCCTTGCCAGTGGTAGTGATGATTTTGCTGTGAGATTATGGGATGTAAATACAGGAGAATGCCTGAATACTCTCATCAAACACACAAGTCGTGTCTGGACAGTAACTTTTAGTCCGGATGGTAAAATTCTTGCCAGTGGTAGTGACGATAAAACGATTAAGCTCTGGGATGTAATTACAGGTGTATGTATTAGAACTTTGCGTCTAGATACTTATCGCATCAAGTCAATTTGCTTTAGTCCTGACGGTACAATGCTTGCAAGTACCAGTGCTGACGAAACAGTCAGTCTATGGGATGTCAGCGAAGGTAAGTGTCTCAAAATGCAAGGACACTCAGGAAGAGTGCAATCAGTCGCTTTTAGTCCTGACGGCAAAATTCTTGTTAGTGGGGGGGATGACTGCACAGTCAGGTTATGGGATATCAGCACAGGGGTATGTATCAAAGTTTTGCAAGGACATACCGCTGATGTCAATTCTGTCACATTTAGTCCATCAGGAGAAACAATCGCTAGTGGCAGTAACGACCGTAAAATCAGATTGTGGGATGTCGGCACGGGTCAATGTCTGAAAGTTTTGCGAGGACACACAGCAGCAGTGCAATCAGTTGCTTTTAGTCCTATACCCCTCAGAGGAAACAAGCTGGGTAAAGCTTCTGGTTTCGCGTTTTGGACTCAGGAATCCTGTCACACTCTCGTTAGTTGCAGTGCTGACGAAACTGTAAAGTTGTGGGATATCATTACTGGAGAATGTTTAAAAACTTTACACGAACATCTTGGAACTGTGTGGTCTGTAGCAGTAAGTCCTCAAGGTACAACCATCGCCAGTGGTAGCCAAGATGAGACGATTAAATTATGGGATGCCAATTCCGGCCAGTGTTTAAAGACTCTGAGAGCGAAAAGACCCTATGAAGAAATGAATATTACTGGAGTTAAAGGTTTGACGGAAGCGACTATTGCCACTCTGCAAGCGTTGGGAGCAGTGGGGGATTAAGGAAGACGCACCCGACGACGACGACGATATCATGTCCCATTAATCGCTAGACAAGAATGCAAAAGTCTTCTTCATCTGCGTTCTACCCTACACAGAAGGCGAAGCGCAAGAGTGCGGTTAATCATTTATTTTTCGACACTTTTGCAAGAACTCTACTAATTATAAGCTTCTTACAATTTTACTTGGACTAATAACCGTGGTGGTGGTGGTCATCGTGAGAACTAGAATTGTCCTCGTGGTCGTGGGGGTCGTGAGAACTTGAATTGTCGCTGTGGTCGTGGGGGTCGTCGGAATTGGAACTGTCGTTGTCGTCGCTGGAGTTTGAACTCGAACCGCCGTCGTCGTAGTCGTTGGTGGAAGTGTTGTCAGAGTTGGAGCCAGTGGATTTGAGCAACACTATCAAGGTAACCAATATCAGAACAACCCCAAATATTGTTGTCATGTTAACTACATTTTTCAGTATATACAACGCGGTCTTAAGTTCTCATTCTAACATCTTGCTTTTAAGCGTGTTTTATTTGTAACCAAGCATCAAAATCGGATATTTCGGAAAAATCAACCAGTGAGTGCGTCGCTTAAATCCTATAAAAATAGTCCATTTTTAATGGACTTATGCTGTTAGACAGGAGTTTATAATCCTTGTCGGGCATCAAACGAAGTCAAATAATTTAAGTATAAATTTCATTATGCAGTTTAGTCCAAGATCCCCGACAACTTTCACGAAGTTGGGGATCTGACCTTCAAACAACGGACGCTCGGACTTGTTTTACGAACTTTGATAAGCCTTAATAAAAGCGATCGCTAAATATCCAGAAGTATTTATCATTACTCCATTGACCGTACCACCAACGACACATTTTCTTCTCCCCTTTGAATTGGGGACAGGAGGGCTTGATTGTGGCAGACTACTAAATTTATACTTTCTAAAATTTGTAAAGATATCCGGATAATTTTATACTTTTGTTAATATTTTTTGTCAGCAATTACCGACAAAAAATAAATTTTTCTTAAAGCTAGTTTCAATTTCCGAAACGAACCAGACAAACGCTGTAGATAGGAGATACGGTAGTTATTAATTTACACCCGCATAGTAAGGTCGCTATGGTAAAAGAACTGGCAATCCGCACTTGTGGATTGACTAAACAATTTGACAGACACGTTGCCGTTAATAATGTTGATTTAGAGATTCAAGCGGGTGAAGTTTACGGACTGATTGGTCCGAATGGGGCGGGGAAAACGACTCTCATCAGGATGTTGGCAACAGCGGAGGAACCAACTACGGGTGAGATTTATGTAAATGGCGATCGCCTGGAACGGGATAAAAGCAACCTCTCAATGAAGCGTCGTCTTGGTTACTTACCCGATGATTATCCTGTATACGATGATTTAACGGTTTGGGACTATTTAGATTATTTTGCTCGTCTTTATCGCTTGCGAGAACCGCGTCGGACTCAACGTTTGCATGAAGTTCTAGAATTAGTGCAACTGGGAAATAAACGCAATAGTTTGGTTTCTACTCTGTCACGAGGGATGAAACAACGGCTGAGTTTAGCACGGACTATCATCCACGAGCCAATTTTATTGATGTTGGATGAGCCAGTTTCCGGACTCGATCCGATCGCACGGATGCAGTTTCGGGAAATTATCAAAGTCCTACAAGAAGCGGGGATGACAATATTAATATCTTCCCACGTCCTTAGCGACTTAGCGGAACTGTGTTCATCAGTGGGAATTATGGAACTGGGTTTCCTAGTAGAAAGTGAATCACTACAACAACTTTACCAACGTCTTTCTCGGCAGCAAATTTTGTTGTCCACCTTAGGAAAGCTTGAAGTACTACTAGGTGAACTGAAAAATAATCCTTTCGTAGAAGAATGGGAGGTATTACCAGGGAGAAACAGCGTCAGGGTGAATTTTTCTGGAAAGCAGGAGGATAGTGCAGATTTATTGCGATCGCTCATTCAAGCCAATATTCCTTTAAGTGATTTTCACTGCACTCAAGAAGACCTAGAAACCATTTTCCTCAAACTAGGTCACAAACAAGCTTCTTAAACTCAAAAGTTAGGAATGAGGAGTTGAAAATAAAACTTAATAATTCCTAACTCCTAACTCCTAACTCATAACTCATAAGCCTTTCATTCCCCCATTTTTCATCGGAGAACTTAACTAATGATGCTCAATTTGATAGACAGACTGGGTGAATGGAACCCGCAATTAATGCGAGAACTAAAAGGACGCCTTAAACCTTTTAATGTACTAATCGCTTCAGGTATTTCACTACTTGGCCAATTAGTACTATTTCTTTATCAATTGCGCGAAACTCCAGGTGAGCAATATTCCTTAATTGGTCCATACTGCAAACTATATAAAGTTTACGAGAATCAACAAACGGGACTTTACAATGAACAGAGCCAAATTTTTCAACAATTAGAAAGTTTTAGAAGGCTTAAACTTCCTGATAAAGTTCAGGAAATGCAACTGCAACAAAAAACAATTGAAAAAGAATTAGCTGATTTTAATAAGTATTTATCCAATAATTTTTGCCCCACCGATCAAATTAATATGCAGTTGTGGTGGCGCGACCATTTTGAATATATATTCCTCACTTTAAGTGTAGTGTTTATATTTTCACTCTTAGTTGCTGGAACTTATTCACTCATTAATAACTTGGCTCAAGAAGAACGGAGTGGAACCTTAAATTTCATTCGTCTCAGTCCCCAGTCAGAAAAAAGTATTTTGACTGGAAAAATATTAGGCGTACCAATTTTAATTTATTTGGTAACTGGATTAGCAGTTCCCCTGCATTTATGGTCTGGAATTTCTGCCAAAATAGCCTTCAGTCACATATTGAGTTTCTATACAGTTCTGATTGCTAGCTGTATTTTATTCTACAGTGCTGCGCTACTATACGGTTTAATCAGTCGTTTCTTTAGTGGTTTTCAACCTTGGTTCGGTAGTGGCGCAGTTTTAACTTTCTTGATAATGACAATGCAGATAGCAACGTACAATCAAGACTTAAATAATGCAGCAACTTGGTTGAGATTCCTAAGTCCTTTTGACATGACGGCTTATTTATTCCGAAACTTATTTAATCGTTCCACTTCATCGGTAGCCGAACAACTACAATTCTTTTACTTACCACTAGGTAAAAGCCTTATCGGAATTCTTGGTTTGCATCTGTTAAATTACGGTTTATGGAATTACTGGATTTGGGAAGCCTTGCAACGTCGTTTCCGCAACCCAAACGCTAGAATCCTCAGCAAGGGACAAACTTATGCATTCGTAGCTTATTCTCAGGTTCTTCTTTGGGGATTCACCCTGCAAGGTTACATAAATAATCCCTTAACCAATCGCATAACTTACGACTTGAACCGCCAAATAAGTAACAATTTCTCTATAATTGTATCATTTAACTTAGTGTTACTGTTTGGTTTACTGGCAATTCTCTTACCCCACCGTCAAGCCATACAAGATTGGGCAAGATATCGTCATCAGAATTCGTCTCAGAAATCTTGGTTGTCAGATTTAATTTGGAGCGAAAAAAGCCCAGCATTAGCGGCAATGGCTATTAATATTGTGATGGTTACAACACCATTAATAGTTTGGTTTATAATTGCACCAGCATTAAACATTAACAATAGTACAAGTATTAATTGGTTAATTAACAATCTTGGCAGGATGAAGGCCATTTTAGGGATGTTGATGTTTATCGCTTTGATGATGATTTGCGCTACTATCACTCAAAGAACACTATTGATGAAAACCCATAAACGTGCTTTCTGGGCAATTGGTACAGTCAGCGCACTAGTTTTCGTACCACCAATAGTTCTGGGAATGCTAAGGGTAAAACCTTATCTAAATACTGTTCCCTGGCTATTTTCCACATTCCCTTGGGCAGCTATAGAACACGCTTCAATCCCAACTATTTTCACAGCATTTGTTGCAGAATTGAGTGTGTTGGTATTCTTAAATATCAGGCTGACACGTCAAATAAGATTAGCTGGAGAATCTGCAACCAAAGCATTAATGGTGACAACGGAAATATAATATCAAGTTCGGGAAATCACTATAATTCCCCCAGCACGGAACCCCACCCCCGTAAAGCTGTGTTTTACGTCTCCTCCTCGCATCCGAGGCTACGGTGTACACACAAACCCTATCGCCCTCACCCTTCCAGGGTGGGGCTACACCAACAAAGCCCACAGTAAGGTGGGCTTGGCACGCACAACGCCCCACCCTTCTAGGGTGAGGGGCTTTGAGGGACAAATTAAGGTTTTTTCAACTTGTGTGTACACGGTAGCGCATCCGAGGAGGGGTAGGGGTGGGGTTCAGCGACTGTGGGTATTACAACTAATCATCCGTTACATCCGCTACAACACGAGGTTTTGATGATGCAAAATTTTCTAGACAGACTGGGAGATTGGAATCCCCAATTTTTGCGGGAAATCAAAGGACGTATTCAACCACGCAATATACTTCTAGTAATTGCTATTTCTTTGCTGAGTCAATTTATTCTTTGGATGTTTTTCCAAACCCAGCTACCGATTTTGATAGATGAAATAAAGTATTTAAGCAACAAATATTGTACAGGAAGTCGGTTGCGTCCCTATCCTGATGCACTTCCGAAAATGCAGCAATGTCTGCAGGATGGATATGGCAATCTAATTCTCAACAGGGAATTGTGGTTTCAAGACACATTTACATGGCTGAGTATTATTGGCTGTTTTTCTGTTTTGGTTGCAGGAACTTATTTGCTAATTAGCGATTTAGCCCATGAAGAACGCCAAGATACGCTCAACTTTATTCGTTTAAGCCCCCAATCCTCACAAAGTATTTTGTTAGGCAAAATGCTAGGTGTTCCGATTCTGTTGTATCTGGCAGTATTCGTCGCAATTCCTCTACATTTATGGACGGGATTGTCTGCACATATTCCCTTATGGCAGATTTTAGGCTTCTATGCTGTTGTATTATTTGCTGGATTTTTTTACTACAGTACTGCACTTTTGTTTGGCTTAGTTGGCTCTTGGTTGGGGGGTTTTCAATCTTGGTTGGGTGCTGGATTGGTGCTAGGTTTTCTTATACTCACCAAGGAAGCATTGGTCAATGCCAGTAATAGTTATTCCTTGATTTATCTGAGGTTTTTCAACCCATTTTACTTTATTCCGCGTTTATCATCTAGCTCAATGTTTGGCAATGTTGACTCATGGAATGATGTAAAATTCTTTCTGTCACTGCAAATTAGTTTTGCGATTGCAGTCGGCTTGGCTTTATTTAATTATGGCATCCTTGCACGCTTCAGTTGGCTATCTTTGCAGCGTTGTTTTCGTGACTCAAATGCCACAATGTTAAGTAAAAAACAAAGTTATTTGCTCACCTCTTATTTTTCGATTACCACTTTAGGGTTCGTCAATTGGCAAGAATTAGTCTTTATTAAATCGGATTACCATCGGTCAATAATCAATGCCAATATCTTTTGTCTACTTTTCTTGCATTTTTGGCTATTCCTATATTTAATAGCAGCTGTCAGTCCTCACCGTCAATCCTTACAAGATTGGGCACGTTATCGACGAATATCTAGTAAGAAGATTGTATGGAATCAGGCATTAATCAAGGATTTCGTCTGGGGTGAAAACAGTCCGGCAATATTGGCGATCGCTCTGAATGCAATCATCGCCATACTGCTTATAAGTGTATTGGTTTTGGTGGTAAATACTGAATTTAGTCAAAAAATCAATTACTTTGTTCCTCTAGGTTTTTGTGGCTCTTTAGCAATGATGTATGCAGCATTAGCTCAGTTAGTATTATTCATGAAAAATCGCCACCGCGTCTTCTTTGCTAATGGTGCAGTAATTGCTGCAATTGTATTACCGCTGATTATTCCAGTCATTCTTTTACAGAACCCAGGAAATCAAACTTTTTGGTGGATGTTTTCAATATATGCCCCTGTTATTCCCCTCTTTCAAGCTAGTTCATTAGATGGAATAACTGCATTTCTATCAATTCTCAGCCAGCTGAGTATCACAACATTATTGATGTTTCAAATGACAAAGCAACTGAAAAAAGCTGGGGAATCATCAACAAAAGCACTACTTGCAGAACAAGTTAAATAAAATCCTTGCTTGACACAGGGAGATACCTAGATCCCCGACTTCTTAAAGGAGTCGGGGATCTAAAAATTAGTTGACAAAACCCATTTTTTGTGCATAAATACATTTGATAAATTGCGGCTTATTTTTTATAGATAAGTGTCAGATTTGCAGTTTTAACTAAAATTTAATCTAAAATCTAAAATCCTCAATCTAAAATCACGATGGCAGACCTGACTCCCAATTCTAGTTTTAGTGTGACGCTGCGCTTACAGATTCCCAACCGGATCGGGATGCTAGCGACAGTGACTAAGGCGATCGCTACAAGCGGTGGAAATTTCGGTCAAATCGATTTAATTGAGCAAACCCGCCAAATTTCGATTAGAGATATCACTGTTGATGCAGCTAGCACCGAACACGCTGAGATGATTGTGCAGGCAGTAAAGGTATTACCAGATATTAAATTGCTGAATGTTTACGATCGCACGTTTAATTTACATCGCGGTGGCAAAATCAGCATTGTTAGCAGAATACCTCTTAAGAGTGTGTCAGACTTGGCAATGGCTTATACACCTGGTGTGGGAAGAATCTGTAACGCGATCGCCGAAAATCCAGAAGAAGTTTACAATTTAACTATCAAACAAAACACTGTTGCTATTGTTACCGATGGCAGTGCTGTTTTAGGTTTGGGAAATCTTGGACCAGCCGCAGCTTTACCAGTAATGGAAGGCAAAGCAATGCTCTTCAAAGAATTTGCCGGAATAGATGCTTTCCCCATTTGCCTTGCGACTCAAGATACAGAAGAAATCATCCGTACAGTGAAAAACTTGGCCCCAGTTTTCGGAGGGGTGAATTTAGAGGATATTGCTGCACCTCGCTGCTTTGAGATTGAACAGAGATTGCGTGCTGAGTTAGATATCCCCGTTTTTCACGATGACCAACATGGTACAGCGATTGTCACCTTAGCAGCGTTGTTTAACGCATTGAAGGTGGTGCATAAGTCGATGGAGCAAATCCGCATCGTGATTAATGGTGCAGGTGCTGCCGGAGTAGCGATCGCTCGCTTGCTCAAAAAAGCTGGGGCAGAAACTATCTTGATGTGTGATTCAAAGGGGATTATCTCTACTAGTCGGACTGATTTGACCGATGAAAAGCGAGAATTTGCAGTTAAAGCCCAAGGTGTTTTAGCGGGTGCAATGCAAGGGGCAGATGTGTTTATTGGTGTCAGCGCACCCGGAGTTTTAACACCAGAAATGGTAAGAGCGATGGCAAAAGATCCGATTGTGTTTGCAATGGCAAATCCCGTACCCGAAATTCAGCCAGAGTTGATTAAAAATGATGTAGCTGTGATTGCCACCGGTCGCAGTGACTACCCCAATCAAATCAATAATGTCCTCGCTTTTCCTGGAGTGTTTCGCGGTGCCTTAGATTGTCGGGCAGAGACGATTTCCATTTTAATGTATTTAGAAGCTGCAAGTGCGATCGCTTCTTTAATTAAGCCCTCAGACCTTGACAAAGAACACATCGTTCCCTCAGTATTTGATGAGCGCGTGGTTACAGCGGTTGCAGGTGCGGTGCAACGTGCGGCACGTCAAGAAGGTATTGCTCGCTGTTAATCTTTTGCCCCCTGCTCACAATTTTGGGGGAGAATCAAATTCAAAGTCCCCCAGAATTGGGGAGCCACTGCGTTTCTTGGCTCTGCCGACTTGTAGCATGTGGCGTGGATTTAGGGGGCTTGTCTTTACCCCTCGAAATTAAGGCGGTCAACCACTAGTACTCCACCGCACTCGCTATGGTGGGTGACCACAGCCTCGATTAACCGAACACCAATGCGTCTACGAAAAATGTACCTGTCATAGCGAGTGCGGTCGAGTACTAGTCTGAGTTCATAAATTCGAGATAACTATTACCAAGTTCTTTTACTGCTAAGTCATAAAATTGTTTTCCGTGTTCAGGGGTTGCTAATGCCGGATTTGAACCCATGCGTCCATCTGGGTAACACTCGCGAAAATTGGTTGCGCTGTAAATTTTGTGACTACTAGCAACTTCCGAGGAAAGGAGGACTTGCTTAATCGCCTCTGGATAAATATATTGGGTAAGGGCGACTTCACTTGGTGTTGCGTGGGAGCCTTCTTCGTCGCCGTATAATTCCTTAGCTAATTTATATACAGAGCCACACATAAACCAGTTGCCAATTTGACATTGCACTTTTGATGCGTTGGGGATTTGCAAGTCTTCTAAATGAGCATAGGTTTCAGAGAAAGCGGCTTTCAAAGTGGCGATATTACCACCATGTCCGTTGATAAAGTAGAACTTGGTAAAACCAGCTTTGGTTAAAGAGGTGATATAGTCCCGTATTAAAAGAATCATCGTGCTGGGACGCAAGCTAATTGTGCCGGGAAAAGCGGTGTGATGGAGAGCCATTCCGACATTGATTGTCGGCCCAACCATCGCTTTGATTACTTCACCCACACCCTTGGCTACAGCCTCTGCACAAATAGCATCGGTGCCGATTAATCCAGTTGGCCCATGTTGCTCTGTGGAACCAATAGGTAAAATAATACCTTTCGACTGCTCTAAATAAACTTCAACTTCATGCCAGGTACTTAAATGCAGTAACATTTTTGCTCAAATTCCTGATAAAAATTGTAGTGCTAAGAACTTATCAACACGATTATGTAGGACTTATATAATACTTACGTAAAAACTCTCTTAAACTCTTTCTTATTCCTTCGCGTACTTGGCGTCTTCGCGGTTCAATAAATAAAGATTCTGTCAATTTACGCATAAATCCTATTGTAATTACCTTTTTGTTAATTGAACAACGATCGCAATCACAGCATCGGGGTCAACAGGTTTTGGAATGTGAGCTTGAAATCCAGCGGCGATCGCCTGTCGCTGGTCAATTTCTCCCGCATAGGCAGTCAGGGCAATTGCCGGAACAAGTCTTGCAGACCCCAGTGCCCGAATTTCTTGGATCAGCGCATATCCATCCATTTCTGGCATTCCAATATCACTCACAACCAGATCCGGAACAGACTGCTCGATTGCTAGAAGTGCCTCGATTCCCGATGCAACAGGAGTGACGATTGCACCCGCTTGCTCTAGAACGAACGCAATCAAGTCTCGTGAATCTGCATCGTCATCCACCACCAAGATATGGATGCCGCTTAAATCACTTGTTGAGACGGATGATTGCTCTGTTGACGGTAATTCACTAAAGCTCGACGCAAGCGGAATTTGAACCGTAAACGTGGTTCCTTGGTCTTCACCCAGACTCTCGACCCAAATTCGGCCCCCGTGCAGTTCTACAATTTGACGGGCGATCGCGAGTCCCAACCCCAAGCCGCCGAATTTGCGCGTGGTGGCTCCATCTTCCTGCCGAAAATGCTCAAACACATAAGGCAGAAACTCAGGATTGATGCCCTTTCCAGTGTCAGTGACTTGAAGTTGGGTATGAGCGCCAGTTTGGGTTAAGGTAACGGTGATTTGCCCGCCAAAAGAGGTGAATTTCACGGCATTGGATAAAAGATTCCAGACCACTTGCTGCAAACGTCCGGCATCGCCAATCACCGTTTCAGCGTCCGGTGAGAGGATTGTTTGAATATGCAGCGATTTGGCTTCGGCGGCTAGTCGAACGGTTTCTAGAGCGGCTGAGATCACCTTACTCAAGTCAACGGGCATTACATCCAAACTCAATTTGCCGCGTAGAATGCGGGAGATGTCGAGCAGGTCTTCAATTAGTTGGGATTGTAACTGGGCATTGCGTTCGATGGTGGCAAGTGCAGTCTTTGTTTTTGCTGCATCCAGTTTCCCCTGCTGCAACAACTTCGACCAGCCGAGAATGGGATTGAGCGGCGATCGTAACTCGTGAGACAGAACAGCTAAAAACTCATCTTTAATTCGGTTGGCAGTTTCGGCGGCTTCCCGTGCCGCTTGCTCCTGTTGCAGAAGCTGCTTGCGTTCAGTGATGTCGCGTGTTATACCTGCTACCATTTCCACCGCGCCCTCTGCATTGAAAATTGGAACGAAAATATATTCGTATGCTCTTGTCCCGAACGCGCTTGTGAACGGGGTTTCATCCTTGAGTGGTTGGCGCCTCTGAATCACTTCCTGAATATGCAAATCAAGTTTGACGGCTAAATCCACTGGATAATCTAATTCAAAAAAGTTTTTGCCGATCGCTTCAGCATAAGTTTTTTGCCAAAGGTCGAGTAACGGCTTATTGGCATCAATGAACCGTCCCGACAAATCAAACATATAAACAAAGTCCGGCACGGAAGACATCACCGCGTTGAACTTTTGCAGTTGCCGTTCGAGTTGGGCAGTCGTTTCTTGCAATGCTTCTTCTGCTTGGATTCGATCGGTGACGTTGCGGAAGTAGACAGTAATTCCCTCTGAGGCAGGATAGGCGTGGACTTCGTACCAGCGGTTGTGGTCAGGATAGAACGAGATGAACGAAGAAGCAACCCGCTCGCTGGCGCAGGCGTGATAGACTCGCTCGAATTCACTTCCGGCGAGTCCTGAATATTCTTCCCAGATAACCAGACCAAGCAGATCGCCCGGAGTACGATCGAGCAAGCGTTCTGCCTGCGGATTCACGTAGCTAAACCGCCAATCTTGGTCGAGCGCGAAGAATCCGTCGGTAATACTCTCCAAGATATTCCGGCTCTGCTCCTCGCTTGAGAGCAAAGTTTTTTCGGCTTGTTCGCGCTCGGCTTCGATGCGCTTACGATTGCTGATATCGTTGAACAGAAGGGCGACTTTTCGTTCCTCTGGCTGCCCGATGCGGAAGGCATAAACATCAAACCAACGATTCATTGCTTCGGAACGACTCTCAAAACGTAGGGATTCGCCCGTCAGTATAATTTTGGCGTAGGTTTCAACCCAGCGATCTTCAAGATTTGGAACTAGCTGACGTGCGGTTTTACCCGTCGCCTGATGCAGTCCCGTTTGCTTCTCGAAGGCTGGATTCACTTCCAAGAAGCGGTAATCGATCGGCGTGTCGTTCTCGTCATACAGCACTTCGATGACGCAAAAACCTTCATCAATCGACTCAAATAGCGTTCGATAGCGTTCCTCCGATCGGCGTAAGGCAGCCGAGGCTTGTTTGCGCTCGTCAATGTCAATCACTGAGCCGATGTAGCCTTTGAACTCACCGTCTGCACCAAACCAGGGACGCGCCGCATCAATGCAAGTGCGGTATTCTCCGTCTTTGCGCCGCAAGCGATATTCCAGTTGAAACGCTTCTTGGCAATCGTTGGCGGCGAGAAAAATGGCTTTGGAAGATTCGCGATCGTCTGGATGGGTTACATCAAGCCAGCCCAACCCTAACCCTGCTTCCTCGGTTTGCCCAGAAAACTCATACCAGCTTCGGCTGAGGTAGGTACAGTAGCCCGTTGCATCGGTCACCCAAATTATCATTGGGGCATTGTTCGCCATGTCGCGGAATCGCTGCTCACTTTCTTGTAAAGTAGCTTCGATGCGCTTGCGATTGGTGATGTCGTGAAATATAATACCAAGTCCTGCCTCAGATGGATAGGCATGAATTTCCAGCCACATCATCAACGGCTCGTGTAGGACTTCAAAATGAACGGGCTGCTGCTGTGCCATTGCCCGCCGATAATTTTGCTCGGCGATCGTGCCGATTGACCACGACCACAGTTCCCAGTAGGTTTTACCGACCATCTTTGCAACGGGCATCTTGATAATTCGAGCTACTGCCTGATTGGCATAGATAACCCGCCAGTTCCGATCGAGCGCAATAAAGGAATCGGTGATTTGTTCGAGAATAGCAAGCGCTTGCGGCTCGTTGTGTTGTGAACTCGGAACTTTACCAAATGTTGTGACGACCCCATAGGGGGTTGTGGTATTGCCTTGAAATAAAGGTGTTGAATTTAGCCGCAACCACACCAAATCGCCGCTTGGTTTATAAAAGCCCATCACCACATTGTGACAGGGCAACCCCGATCTCAAGGCAGCGATCGCCGGATAATCATCCGGTGCAACAACAGAGCCATCGGGATAAATCGCCTGCCATGCAGGTTCAAACGAGGTGGTGCCCACAAGCTGTTTAGCACTGTAGCCCAATAGTCGCTCTGCAACTGGATCGCAGGACAAGATTGTGCTATCTGCCAACTGGAAGACCATACCAGTCTCACTTTCAACGCCAATTGACCGCCCATTATTAAGAGCGTTTTCTGCCGTTTGAAACATGGGGGGTTCCTTGTCTTGCATTGCACTACACCTTAATCCTAAAGCCTGCTAAATTTCTTCGTCAAAGTATTCTACAAGCAGGGCTTGAGCGCAGATTTGCTGAACCTTGTGGGGAGAATTTTTGAGTTCATGCAACATGGCTTTTAGTTGCATGAGCGCTAGTGGTGAGGGCTGCGATCGATTGTTTTCCCAGCGGGCGATCGTTGGGGTGGCTACGCCTAATTTCACAGCAAATTGCGCCTGCGTCAGTTCGAGCAGATGACGCAACTGCCGGACGAAGATGCCCGTGTCGGTACAAGACTGGTCTGATGTGCGGAGTGTGGTTGCCATAAATCTACCTGTAATTTTTGATCGACAACCGATCAAACGCTATTTATATCGATTAGACTACGGTAACTATTCATTAAGCATCTACCTCAAGAAGTAGGACGTTGCTAAACTGTCTGCCATAAGTAGGTAGGCGTAAATAAACATCGTTATTTTTTGGTTTGCCCTGGCTAGAAGCTCACCCCACAAGGTTACAAAACTCTTGTGCGGTGGGCTTCTGTGTCCGCAATCTTATATTTAATAATGCCTGTATACCATACACATTCAAACTGTCTGCCATACACAGCCGAACTGTCCGCCATACACCTGATATTGGTTCAGCCTACAGCAAGTCGCGGGAAATGTTCTGTCTAAGGCAAAAATAAAAACTTCAAAAATACATCAATCAAATCCAAATAGTATTAGCTGCGAAAATGTCACAAGTAATCGATAAAGTTCTCAGGTACTAACCTCAATTCCCCTGATTTAAAACGGGAAATATCTATCCAAACGGCAGTGCCGGGACTATTATCAGCTTCAAAAAAAGCTAATTTTTCAAGCTGATAAAACTTTGAATCGACAAAATCGCATTCATAAACTTGAACAATTTCATGCCCTTGTTTGCCGTTATAGGTAAAGACGTTCTCTAAACAACCTAGATAGCGAATATTTGTTAAATCTGCTTGTACTTCTTCTTGAAATTCTCTTTGTAGCGCAGTTTGGCTATTTTCACCAAATTCAATGCTGCCACCAAGTGCGCGATAAAATTTTTCTGCTTTTACACTATCGTAATTTTCTGACACAAAAAGCCGATTTTTTTCTCGAATCAGCCCAAATACTTTTACTCTGATTTTGGATCTTTGCTGCATTGATTATCCTGACATTTCATTTACAGTTTAATTCATCTGAGAAAAAGCTTACATACTTGTATCTTACGTATAAAACATATACTTATAATTTTATAAGTTATGAAAAATACGACAAAATTAAAGCATTACTTCTAGTCCATTTTAATGGACTTATGCTGTTAGACAGGGACTTATAGTCTAAGAGCGGGTAAGGAGATTAATCGATTTCCTGGATAATAACGGTGATGATTTTGACATTGTTTTTTAGAGGTGTAAGATGCCAGCATAAGCAAGCTTTTACAAAACGATTGGCGAAGCTTGGCGGTAAATTGTTTATAAGAAAAACGCTGAAAACTCTGAGACATTAAAAAACAGCTTCTTGTCGTATGTCGTTTTTTAATGTTGTGGCTTCAGCCCGGAGAGTGTCAATTTCCACGTTAATATACCCGCCAAACTTCTTTACAAATAATCGAAAAAGTTCTCTGGGACTAACTTTAATTCTCCAGTTTTAAAACGGTTAATATCTACCCACAGCGCCTTTTTCTTTCGCTCACCTTCGGCGAATACTAAACTTTGCAACTGATAAAACTTCTGGTCAACAAAATCACATTCATACAGTTGAATTATCTCGTGACGTGGCTCGCCGTTAAAAGTAAAGATATTCTCCAAACAGCCCAAGTAGCGAATACTTTTTAATTCCGCTTGAATCTCTTCTTGAAACTCACGGTTTAAGGCTTCTAAACTTGTTTCACCAAAGTCTACACCGCCACCCATTACGCGGTAAAAAGTTTGCTCTTTAACTGGATCGTAACCTTCTGAAATGAAGATGCGATCGCCATCTCGAATTAGTCCCAAAGCTAAGACGCGAATTTCCCCTGATTTATGCATTGTTCTAACTAATTATCGTAATTATCGTCAACAAAAGAAGCACGGCTCTCACTACCTTCGACAGACCAATCTTCATTTTCGCCGCCGATGTACAATTCCTCAATAGTGACGTATTCTTGGGCAAGTTGGGTGAGGGCGTTGATTAAAATATCGAGAGCGATCGCATCAGAAGTTCCCATATCAAACCAACAACGCCCCCATTGTCCTTCATACTCAAACTCACCCATATTGTGCATCAGGGCTAACAGGCTTTTATCATAACCTCTCTCGTCGTAATCCATGTAGCTTAGATCCAGCCCAGTTTCCTGCACCTGCAAATTCTCTCCATTAAATGCACCTAATTTGCCTAGGTAAAACCAAGAATTGAAAACTTCTTCTATAAACTGCTTTTCACGCTGGGAAGGAACTGTGCTGAACTTTAGCCAAATCCACACATCAAAAGGGTTAAATTCGCGAAACTGTATCTGCATTCTCTATCTATTATCTTCAGTTACTTTCACTCACAATTAATTGTAAGAGAGGTGGGGGACAAGGGGGATGGGGGGATGTGGGGATGGGGCAATATAAATATCATGACCGATTAAATGACGATAATACAGTTAATTGCTTTTCCCACTCCCCCACTCTCCCATTCTCCCATTCTCCCACTCCCCCACTCCCCCACTCCTACTTCCCAACCTCAGCAAGCCGATTTTTCGCGTTGCGGAGTTCAGATTCAATTTGCTTAACTAAACTTGTTGGGAGTTGAGATTTTTTTCCTAGCGCTTTGTCAAAATTAGCGATCGCCTCTTGCATCATTCGCTGATTTTTGTCTTTTTTCGCCTTTTCTTGCTGGATTTGGGCTTTGAGGTAATATATCTCTGGGTTATCCGCTGTCGCTGTTAATGCTTTGTTGGCGTATTCTAAAGCGCGATCGTACTGTTTCAAGTCGCGGTAAGCAAGGGCGATACCTCTATAGACTAGATACTGAGGACCTGCATTTTTTTCTAACCGTTCAATTGCTTGATCTGGGTTGGCAAAAGGCAAGTTCACCGCTAACATCAAATCCATGTAGCCTTTGATTAAATTAAGTTCTGGATCGTTTGCAGAAACGGCTTCAGCTTGGTCTAAATATTTATATACTTCCCGCAGCTTACTTAAGGCTTGTGGCACACCGTTGACTGTACCTTCACGGGTGAGAATGACTCCCGCTTCCAAAAAATTACCCACAGCAGCGTATAAGTTACCACGTAACGGGTCATTTGGAATTAATTTCTCTGCGATTTCTAAAGTTTTTTTGCTATATGTGTCTAGTACACCCACATCCTTATTGAGATATCCTAAAGATGCCTTCATCGCATAGGCTAGGGGTTCGTTAGGCTCTTGAGAAATTGCATCACTCACTAAACGATCCGCCGCTGAATAGTTGCCCTGCTGGAAAATAGCTTTGAAGGCTATTTCTGTTTTGTCGCCAATGTTACGTGGCTGGCTGCTACGGAAGGGGTCGGCAGCAGTTGCTGGATTGACCCAAATTGAAAGCGCCAGCGTTGCCGCCATTGCCGCACTACCAAGCCTAGAGAGTTTATAAAATAATTTTTTTTGCTGAATTGGAAACCTTTCAGTCATTTTTAGCCTCAGAGTATTTACGCTTGAAAGAGTTTTATGTGTTATTTATAATGCAAGAAAACGCTCCACTAGGGTGGAATGGATTGTAGCCAAAATTACCTACGCTGTTTGACTTTGGTAATTTTTCCAGGTTCCCATGATTGCTGTAGCTATTGTTATAGGTTAAGTCTGCCAGAATAGAGAGGTCAATAAATTTTGGGTTTCTTCTATAGTTTAACCAGCGCTGTGCGACTGACGTTGAAACGTGATGCATCATCAAAAACAGAATCTAAAATCTAAAATTTCTGACTTTAAGAGTCCAATTCGAGCTTGCCTAGGATAAAGGAGGATGCTTATAGCGTCTATATCAAAGGATATTGGTTTATAAATATTTCGGATTTTTGCTGTTGTTACTGTGTTTAGTTAATCAGTATATTTCGCCGACCTTTTGGTAATCTTAACAAATGCTCTATCTTAGAAACCTAAGCTATCACCCCACAGCTTGCCCAAAACCGATTCTAAAATCAATCAACCTGGAGTTTGCTCCCCAACAACTAGGTTTGATTATTGGACCTTCTGGTTCTGGTAAAAGTACGTTATTGGAAATTTTATCTGGATTAGCTGAACCCACATCTGGCGCAGTTTACTGGCGCGAACAGAACCTTATTCCCGAACAGTTGCAAGAATTAGCAGGGTTGGTGTTTCAGTTTCCAGAGCGGCATTTTTGTGGCGGTACAATTTTAGAAGAATTGCGCTTAGGACATCCAGAGTTAGGGACAGAGCGAGTTCGGCAAGCACTCAGTGAAGTGGGATTAGAGCATTTACCCCTATCTTCCTCACCTCATGCTCTAAGTGGCGGACAGCAGCGACGTTTGGCTTTGGCGGTGCAGTTAATTCGCCAGCCCAATTTACTCTTGTTGGATGAACCCACAGCAGGTTTGGATTGGTCGATGCGTCGGCAACTGGTAAATTTATTAGCGAAGCTGAAAAAAGATTGGGCGCTGTTGGTGGTGACACACGACGCCAGTGATATGTTAGCGATCGCTGACCAATGCTGGACTCTCAAACACGGAGAACTCGAAGTGGTCGATCCCAGCACTTTGGAAAACAAAGTTAAAGAACCGTTACCAGCAGCTTGAATCTATTGTTGCTAGTACAGATTCCCGATTTCTTAAAAGATACCGCTGGCAAATAAGGGTTAAGACCCCTCCGAAACCCGTAATCCCGCCGTCACCATAGAATGGTGCGGCTAATTGAACATAGGCGCTGAACGCGTTCCGCAGGTAGCCCACAGTAAGGCGGGCTAAATTTCTTTAGCTGCCGAAACTTGAATGCGCGGGATATCAGATGAGATTATGTTACAAGGCTTACCAGCGAAGACACAGCGGGTTGTAAACTAGCAAATAAATAACATTCGCTGTATATAAAGATATGTCAACTACTTCTACACCTTCGCTACGGGAGCAACAACATCCCCTGATTCATCAACTCGCTGATTGTATTGAAGCAGTTTGGCACAAGCATCTCGACTTGTCCCCTTACCATTTGCCCGAGGACTTAGGGTATGTGGAAGGTAGATTAGAAGGTGAAAAGCTTGTAATTGAAAATCGCTGCTATCAAACACCCCAGTTTCGGAAAATGCACCTAGAACTGGCAAAAGTGGGGAATATGCTGGATATTTTGCATTGCGTCATGTTTCCCCGTCCAGAATACGACTTACCGATGTTTGGTTGCGATTTAGTCGGTGGTAGAGGTCAAATTAGTGCAGCGATCGCCGACCTTTCTCCCCTGAAACAGAAACACATCTTACCCGCATCTTATACTGATGCACTCTCCAATTTGGGAGCGGCAAACTTTTCTCAACCTCGTGAATTACCGGAGTGGGGAGATATCTTTTCAGACTTTTGTTTGTTCGTCCGTCCTAGTTCTAGTGAGGAGGAAACGATGTTTCTTCTTCGGGTCGAGAATTTTTTAGAGATTCATTGTACCCAAGCGATCGCTTCTCAACCTGTTACACCTGAAGTGAAAGCGCAGATAATTGCCGGACAACATAACTACTGTAACAAACAGCAACAGAATGACAAAACCCGTCGCGTATTAGAAAAAGCCTTTGGTGAAGTATGGGCAGAAAATTACATGACCACAGTTTTGTTTGATTTACCAGATTGAATGAAGGAAGAAGGAAGAAGGAAGAGGTTTCGACCTGTGGATTGGAACCCTAACTCAAAACGGACGACTCGTATAAGGTCGGGGTATTAAACCTCCAACTCTCGGATAATCAAGATTATTTTTTTGTCAATAAATTTATTCTCAATAATGGGGTTGAAAAGAAAAAGGTGTACATTATCTTTTTCTTTATTTATCCTCTATTTGTGCGTGTTTTGAGAAATTTTAAATGATTATCTGTAGGTTCTGCTACGTTTTCTCAAAACTTATGTATGTAGAATTCATTTAACAAGAGTTCGATGGAGTTAGAAAATATTGGCAGGAAAAACTATACTCAAAGATAATCTGATATTTTCCTGGCTTAAGATTGAGCAAAAAGTTAACAAAAGCGTTATGAGGAGAACGTTCTAGTAGTCTGTCAAGGCAAGTTTGATTTTTCTTCTCCCTTAGAATTGGTGGCAAGGGGGCTTCATGGTCGCACCTAGAAATATTGAATTGGCGGACTACTAGCTGTCATAAGTAACGATCATTAATAAAAACCTTTGACAAAAACTTCAGACAAAGGGCAAGCCACACAATACAACCACACTTGATGCGGGTAATTTACCAGCATAGCATCGCCTCAACTAACCGGGTGTATGTCACAAACTTCGAGAAAGCAATCTCATGCTTTGTTGGTTTATGATACCAAATTGCATAACAGTCAGATGTAAATTACAGATGGCTTAATTTCTGGCTGTTCACATCATATAGCAGTCCTAAATCAGTTGTAAAAATTTAGATCCCTGACTTATTTAAGAAGTCGTAAATCTGGACACCACGGTTTTTAAGAAATCATATAGGATTGCTATATTTGATTATTAACTCTTAGGGACTTCCAATTTAATAAATAAAAATATACCCGTGTTTATACGCTTTTACTATCCTTTATAACAGCGAATTATTAGCCGCTGGCTGTTTAACAAAAAGACTTTTTAACTAATCTAACTGCACCTGACTATCTTTTTTACTTCAATCAGCAAAATTTAGACTAACAGGCAACATACCATGTCAAGGGTAAGTGAGAAATCAAGGACAAGGGAGCAGCCAACGGTTCGATGGGGCGTTGTTTTCGCTCTACCATTAATAATTACTGCTGGAGTTTTAGCTATAGCCAGAGTCCAGATGTTAAGAACTCTGAACGTGCCTCCAACAAACACAAAGGTTGCTAGCAGCGTTAATGCTTTGGGACGCTTGGAACCAAAAGGAGAAGTGATTAGACTATCTGCTCCAACATCAGGAATCTCGGCAGCATCACGAGTTGAGCAAATTTTGGTTAGAGAAGGAGAACGAGTCAGAAAAGACCAAGTAATTGCGGTTTTGGATAGTCTTGGTAGCAACCAAGCAGCAGTGGAAGAAGCAAAAGCCAAACTCCAAGAATCCCGTGCTAGTTTGACAAATGTAAAAGTTGTTTCCCCAAGAGATGTTCAAGCTCAAAAAGCGGTAGTTGCTCGCTTGCAAGCCCAGTTGCGGGGAGAAACAGAAGCCCAACAAGCCACTATAACTCGCATCGAAGCTCAGTTACGTGGAGAAAAAATTGCCCAACAAGCGATGGTAAATCGTCTTACAGCAGAGTTGCAAGGACAACAAAATGCTTCTAGAGCAACAGTTTCACGACAATCAGCACAAGCTCGCAACGCTCAGGTAGAAAACGATCGCTATGAAAGGTTATATGAAGAGGGTGCTATTTCTAGGGAAGACCGGGACAGAAGAAAGTTAAGTTCGGAAACTGCAGACCAACAACTGATCGAAGGTCAAGCTAACCGCACTCAGATAGTTGCCACATTGCAACAGCAAATTGCCGAAGCTAGGGCAAACCAGATCAAAACGATCGCTATATTGCAACAGCAAATTATCGAAGCTAGGGTTAACCGTGACAAAACCATAGAAACTCTCCGGAGGCAAATCGACGAAGAACGAGCAAAATTTAACAGAATTGAAGAAGTTCGTCCGACCGATGTGCAAATGGCACAAGCCAAAGTTAGTAATGCGATCGCGCTTGTCAGAAAAGCCGAAGCTGAAATGCGCTTGAGCTACGTTACAGCCCCAATTGCTGGAGAAATTATTAAAATTCACACCAAAGCGGGAGAAAACATGAGTGCAAACGGCATTGCTGAGATTGGTAGAACCGACCAGATGATTGCGATCGCGGAAGTTCCGGAAGATAGCATTGGCCTGGTGCGTCTCGGTCAAAAAGCCACAATCAGCAGTGATAATGGTGCCTTCACTGGTGAATTACAAGGAAGCGTCGTTGAGATTGGCAGAAAAATTGGTAAAAAAGATGTGCTTAATACTGACCCTGCTGCCGATGTAGATGCCAGAGTCGTAGAAGTAAAAATTGCTCTCCCTCCTCAATACAGCCAACGAGTAGCAGGTTTAACTTATGCGAAAGTGGCTGTTGAAATTGATCTCTAATTGTTATTTGTTATTTGTTGGTTGTTAGTTGTTATTTGTTAGCTGTTATTTGTTGGTTGTTACCATTAACTCCTAATTCCTAACTCCTAACTCCTAACCACTAACAACTAACAAGTAACCAATAACCACTAACCACTAACCACTAACAAATTATAAAAAATGAAGGGGAAAATACCTCTAGCTTGGCTACAACTCAAGCGAGAAGCAACTCGCTTGGGTGTGGCACTGGCAGGAATAGCTTTTGCGGACATCCTCATGTTTATGCAACTCGGTTTCCGAGATTCTTTGTATTTGAGCAACGTTAGGATACACGATAGCTTACGGGGAGATATTGTTTTAATCAATTCTCAATCTAGTGCATTACCGTCTATGAAGAGCTTTTCTCAAAGACGTTTGTATAAAGCTTTAGATTTACCAACAGTAGAATCAGTACATCCTATATATATAGACTTCACTAGTTGGAAAAATCCCGCAACAGGTCGTCCGCGAAATCTTGTTTTAATTGGAATTAATCCCGAGTTTAATATAATTAACTTGCCTGGAGTCCAGGAAAATATAAATAAAATAAAATTGCCGGACACAGTTTTATATGACCGGGCTTCCAGACCAGAATTTGGTCCAATTGTTGCTGAATTTGAACAAGGAAAAACTGTTACAACAGAAGTTAGAAGAAGACGAATTAAGGTGGGAGGATTGTTTACATTAGGTGCATCATTTGCCGCAGATGGGAATTTAATTACCAGTGATGTAAACTTTTTAAGAATATTTAGTAGCCGTCAGCGAGGATTAATTGATATTGGAGTAATTAGATTAAAGCCTGGAGCAGATGCCAATGCCGTAGCAGAACAATTGAGAAAGAATTTAACAGATGATGTCAAAGTTTTAACAAAACAAGAGTTTATTGATTTTGAGAGAGAATTCTGGGCAAGTAGTACAGCGATTGGTTTTATTTTCACATTAGGGACAATCATGGGTTTCATTGTGGGAACCGTGATTGTTTATCAAATACTTTACACAGAAGTTACTGACCACTTGGCTGAGTATGCAACCCTAAAGGCTATTGGTTATACACAGAAATATTTGTTAATTGTAATTTTACAAGAAGCTTTTATTTTAGCTATTTTAGGATATTTTCCTGGATTTGCTTTCACTCTATTTTTATACAACAGTGCAAGAAATGCGACACTTTTACCTGTATTTATGAATTTTGAACGAGCCATTATGGTACTGATTATGACGATAATTATGTGTTTTATCTCTGGTACTATTGCCGTCCGTAAACTACGTTCTGCTGACCCGGCAGATATATTTTAATTTAAGAGTTAGGAATTAGGAGTTAGGAGTGATGAGTTAAGAACGGGACTTATGCACAAATTATCAAGTAAAGATAGTTTGAGAGAGTTTTTACGTAAGTTCTAAATAATAATAAATGACTTATAACTCCTAATTTTTAACTCCTAATTCCTAACTCCTAGATCCCAACTCTTAACTTCTAACTATTTTCAAGAAATTAATGATGCCAACACCTGTAATTAGCATTCAAAATATCAGCCACTACTACGGTAAAGGCGCACTCAAAAAACAGATTTTGTTTGATATCAACCTAGAGATTTATCCAGGAGAAATTGTGATTATGACTGGACCCTCAGGTTCAGGAAAAACAACATTACTAAGCTTGATTGGTGGCTTGCGCTCCGTACAAGAGGGAAATCTAAAATTTTTAGGTCAAGAATTATCTGGAGCCACTCAAGAACAATTAGTTGGAGTTAGGCGCAATATTGGCTATATTTTCCAAGCTCACAATTTGTTAGGATTTTTAACTGCTAGACAAAATGTGCAAATGGCAGTGGAACTTAATGAAGAGATTCCCCAGTATGAAGCTGTTACTAAATCACAACAAATATTGAGTTCCGTTGGTTTGGGAGAACGGATTAATTACTATCCAGAAAATCTTTCTGGTGGGCAAAAACAAAGAATAGCGATCGCCCGTGCTTTGGTGAATAGTCCAGCATTAGTACTCGCAGATGAACCCACAGCGGCTTTGGATAAACAATCAGGACGGGATGTTGTGGAATTGATGCAGCGACTTGCCAAAGACCAAGGGACTTCTATCCTATTAGTCACTCACGACAACCGCATTTTAGACATAGCCGATCGCATCTTGGAAATGGAAGATGGTCGTTTAGCTCGTGATTCTCAAAGTATAGTCCAAACTGATAACTGTTAATTGTTTGCTAAGTTAAACTCATAACTTAATATATAGCTGCACCCTAAAACCGTGATTTATTATACCAGGAGTTGAAAATAGATGCGATAAGTGGATTGTCGAAACGATTATATAGACCAGACTTCACAATCTAAAATCTTTTTTCAAAAGTTATGCCGTCCGGAAACCGACTAAGCAATACTTTCCGCAAAATTTAAAACGGTATTATTTGGCATAATCTGATTTTTTCATCCCAGGTGGTGGTGGCGGTGCTGTCGTGATGTTGGATTGCCGACTGGTGCGGAAAGTAACATTTACGCCTTCATTCGATTGTTCCAGCACTAGCAAGGGTGTTGGTTTTGCCTTTTGATCCCAATGCATCGAGGCAATTCGACCTTGAAGCGTTGGTTGCCATGTATCTTGGTCTTCTACAGGACTAAGATAAGTTTCTATACACGCAATAATTTGGCTAATGGTCGCAGAAGTTGCTTGTGTTGGTAGCTTCATTAACCGGATTTGAATGCGAAACAGCACTCGTTTAGCAGAGTTTGACTGAGTATTAGTCTCATACTCAACATCAAAAGTTTCATCTATCTGCCTTCCAGCGCTATTCGCAATTCCCACTGCCCCACTTTGAGATTGATTTGGACGCAGGGATTGAGAAATTTTATCTTTGACTTTTATTTTAACTTGATTAACAATCGCAAAATGAAACACTTCCTCAGCCATCCGCATTCGCAGATAATCGAGGTTAAAGTCGCGCGAGTTAATCAGATCGGGATTTGTTTCCATTTTGGTAATTGTTCCCACAGCTAACTTAAACTTTTTTTCTAGTTCTCGCGCCCGGAATTTTTCAAACTTGATTCTTTTCTCCAGCTTATTTATCTGGATCTTGCCATATACAATCAAAGCAATCACCGCTACAGCTAGTCCTCCGCAAGTAGCCACTAAAAATGGTGGTGCTTGTGCTTGTGAATCGCTAGCTGGTACTTGTTGGGATGCCTTTATAGTCGTCTTTGACCCTGTAGATTGAGCCACAATCTTTGAATTAGGCATGGTTGGCACACAAAAACACTTAACTCCTAATTTTTAGGATGCCCAAATCTTGAGTCTGATTTGGCAGTATTATTACTGGTTTTTATTAGAAACTAGGAAAGATGCAAGTAAAGGTTAAAGGGGGGAACAGAATAAATTTTTTCCCTTTACCCTTTCCTCCTTTACCAAATTAAATTGCCCAATACTCTATGACTATTAATAACGACTTAACTAATATTCGTCTAATTGCCACGGATATGGATGGCACCCTAACTACGAGTGGAAAATTTACCAGCGCACTCCTGCAAGCTTTGGAGGATTTAGCGGCTGTGGATGTGAAGGTAATGATTGTTACTGGGCGTTCGTCGGGGTGGGTGAGTGGGTTGAGTAGTTTGATGCCTGTAGTGGGTGCGATCGCCGAAAATGGCGGTTTGTTCTATCCTGCGACGAATGAGAAACTTGTCACATTAACCCCAATTCCCGATTTCGTAGCCCATCGTCAGCATTTAGCAGCAGCTTTTGGGCAATTAAAAGCTAAATTTCCCGAAATCCAGGAATCTGCCGATAACCGCTATCGCATCACTGATTGGACATTTGATGTCGCAGGTTTGAGTACCGATGATTTGCAAACAATAGGTAATCTTTGCCATCAAATAGAGTGGGGATTTACTTACAGCAATGTCCAGTGCCATATCAAACCCTTGGGGCAAGATAAAGCTATGGGATTGCTTACGGTATTGCGGAAATATTTTCCCGAGTACACACCACAACAAGTTGTTACTGTTGGCGATAGTCCCAATGATGAAAGTTTATTTGATGCGAGTTATTTTCCTATATCTGTGGGTGTAGCAAATGTGTCACGGTATGTAAATCAATTGCAACATCAACCGACTTATGTTACTAAAGGTGCTGAAGGAGAGGGGTTTTGTGAATTGGCACGGATGATTCTAGATGCAAAGCGTTAAAAATTTGTCATAAATGAGTAATGAATTAGAAGCGCTATTAAAAACTTGTTCAGGTCGTTCTCCTATTTCTTCAGTTTCTTGAATTTGGGTTTCCAGATTTATCAGTTTAGGAATCGCAGTGCAACTCATTTCATAATACTCTAAATAACGCTCAACACCTATACAGAAAACACCTACAGCCTCCGCTGCTGCTACAGTCGAGCCGGAACCCATAAAAGTATCGATAATCACTCCCTCACTTAAAGGTAGAGCCGCATACACAACCTGACGTAAAAAAGACTGTGGTTTGAGGCTGGGATGGTTGGCAATTTTTCTTTCTTGCTGAGGTGTGCGTTCGCTGGGGATGACATCGCCGAAAGGGTTCCCATTAGGGTTTCGTCTTAATCCTCCAGTTTGGAACTCTCGCAAGCAGTCGCTGAGTTTCATTCCTGCTGGTATCGGCTTGCGCAGAATACCCCACGGTTCATAACAGCCTCTGAGCATTGACGATACATCAGGAAATTCTTCCTCAGCATTTTTTGGGCGATCGCCTCCGAAGAAAGAAGGAAGAAGTACCCACATGAGTACTCATACCAATTCTGTATGAAGATGCACATAATCAAGACCCCCCTGTAGTCCCCCCTTGGCAAGGGGGGACGGCGTAGCCGGGGGTTAATATATGCAGCTTCACAAAGAAACGGTATCATGTGGGATTGAAACAGTGCGACTCGTTTTTCTTCTCTGCGAGACACTACGTGAACGCGCTACAAAGGACTCGAAAAACATCTTTTTTTTTACTGAAGCTTTCAACTTACGAACGCGCATTTTTATTAGCTATTCCTTCTTCCAACTTCGGTCCTTACTTCAACATCATTTGTAAACAATACAGCCCGGTGTACGCAGTTCATGACGGCTACTTAATTTTCGTTCCCATCCACAGGCTTATACCCTTTCGGCATTACCAATACCTTATCAACGCGGTTACCATCCATATCCATCACTTCAAAACGCATCTCCTCCCATTCAAAATGATCTGCTGCGGCTGGGATGCGTCCGAGATGGGTCATGACAAAACCACCTAATGTTTGATAACTACCCCGCTCATCGGGTGGTAACTCCTCCATATTGAAGAGTTCAAAAAATGCATCTATAGCTAACATCCCATCCAACAACCAAGAACCATCCTCTCTTTGCACAGCTTGTGGATCTTCCTGGCCATCAACCGTAGGAACATCTCCAACGATTTCAACTAACACGTCGTTGAGAGTGACTAATCCCTGAATCACGCCGTATTCATCGACTACCAGCGCCATGTGAGTGACGGTTTGCTTGAATAATTCTAAAACTTTCAAGCCACGGGTGCTTTCTGGCACAAATACTGGTTGTTTCAATCCTAGGGTTAAGTCCATTTGCTCCCCACGGAAACTGCGGGCTAACAAGTCGGTGACTGGAATAATACCCAGTACATTGTCCAGTCCTCCCTGACAAACCGGATATCTCGAATAGGCACTATCAACAATCTTGTGGCGGTTTTCTTCGGGAGAGTCTTCCAAGTCCAGCCAGACGATATCCGGTCGTGGTGTCATCAAGAAATTGACGGGGCGATCGCCTAAACGAAATACTCGCTCCACCATATCTTGTTCTGCTTCCTCAAAGGTTCCTTCTTCTGTCCCTTGCTCTATTAAGACCCTAATCTCTTCCTCTGTCACTTGTGGCTCAGTTGAGGGTTTAATTCCCAACAGCCGCAAAATAGCATCCGTAGAAAGACCTAATAAGTAAGAAAATGGGGATGCAATTTTTGCTAATAACTGCATTGGAAATGCAACAGCCACAGCAATTGGTTCTGGGTGGTTTAAGGCTAAACGTTTGGGCACCAATTCACCAATGACTAGGGTTAAGTAGGTAATAATTAAAACAGATATTATTCCAGCCAACAGTTCCCCGTAAGGCAGAAGCAGTGGGATCAGATTTACAATAGGTAATATTAGCTTAGATAATACCGATTCACCATAAGCACCAGAAACAATTGCCAGAAGCGTGATTCCGATCTGAACGGTAGCAAGAAATTGATTTGGGGAAGATGCTAGGGCTAAAGCTGCACGGGCTTTTAAGTCTCCTCGCTCGGCAAGTTGCTGTAGGCGCACCTTGCGTGCGGAAACAACCGCCAATTCTGACATGACAAATAAAGCGTTGACGAGGATTAGTAGGAAAATAATTAGAACTTCGATAGCTGGTGACATTATTAAAATTGCCGATACCTCGGCGAACAATTACTTAACCTTAATTTTTTAGTATCTGGTATCTAAGGAGTAAGAATAAAACTTTCTCAACATAGAAAAATTATTCATCGGAGTAGCAAGTACGCCATCGCTCCAGTCATTGTACTAGGGAGTAATAGTCCATTAGCAAGACTAATAACTCCCTTAACACTTTTAAAATGGTTGATGTAGGTAGCGAAAAGATCAATGAGTATTTATTACATAAATGCCCATTGGTGTGTTCTCGGGAATATTCAACCGTTTTTTCCTTCCCCTGTTCCTGACTTCTGTTCTATCTCTCCCTCAAAAAGACTTCCATCATAATATTGGCAATTTATGGCTTTTTCTTCTATTGTGCGTGCTATGGTGCGATCGCCACTTAGTACTGAACTCTTATCGAAACTTAACAAACAGCAAGAATTGCGGTTAAATGGGATTCCTCGCTTGCCCAAAGGCTTGGTGGCTTCAGCATTAGCGCAAGCAAGTGGAAAAAATTTGTTTGTCGTTTGCGCCACTCTGGAGGAAGCCGGACGTTGGACAGCACAAGTGGAGGCAATGGGATGGCAAACTGTACATTTTTACCCTACTTCCGAAGCCTCTCCTTACGAACCTTTCGATCCCGAAACCGAAATGACCTGGGGGCAAATGCAGGCTCTCGCGGATCTTTTAAAAGGGAGTAGGGAATCGGCATCGGGGATGATGGGTAATGAGGAGCAAAAGCAACTGTCGAAGGTGGTAATTATTGCAACGCAAAATGCCCTGCAACCGCATCTACCACCAGTAGAAGCTTTTAAGCCATTTTGCCTCACCCTTAAGGGTGGGATGGAATTTGAATTAAATGCCTTTGGTGAAAGAATGGCGACTCTAGGGTACGAAAGGGTGCCATTGGTGGAAACAGAAGGGCAGTGGAGCCGACGTGGCGATATTGTTGATGTATTCCCGGTGTCGTCGGAATTACCTGTCCGTTTGGAGTGGTTTGGAGACGAAATTGAGCAAATACGCGAATTTGACCCAGCAACACAACGTTCTGCCCTAGATAAAGTTCAACAGCTAATTCTGACTCCTACCAGTTTCGCTCCAATTGTGATGGCATCTCTCAAAAGTATTCCTGAGTTAGATGACTCAGAACACTCTTCTGGTTCTTTGAATGAGTACAGTGTTCAAAACTCAGGACTACTGGAGGGTAGTCGGCGATTTTTGGGGTTAGCTTACTCTAAACCCGCTTCTCTATTAGACTACTTACCAGAAAATACCCTGGTTGTGATTGATGAACCAGAACAGTGTTACGCTCATAGCGATCGCTGGGTGGAAAATGCTGAAGAACAGTGGAAATTAGGGAATGGGGATCTACTCCCTAAGATTCACCGCTCTTTTGATGATTGTCTAACAACAGCGGCGCAGTTTCAGAAAGTATATTTATCTGAATTAGTAGAAACAGACTCAACAACCAGCACTCTGAATCTCGCTTCTCGTCCGGTTCCTGTAACACCACACCAATTTGCCAAAATTGCCGAGGCATTACGACAAGAGCGCGATCGCAATTTTGCGATTTGGTTAATTTCGGCACAGCCAAGTCGTTCTGTGTCGCTATTGCAAGAACACGACTGTCCGGCGCAGTTTATCCCCAACCCTCACGACTATTACGCAATTGACAGGTTACAAATCAATCACACTCCTGTAGCACTAAAATATTCTGGTTTGGCGGAATTGGAAGGTTTTATTTTACCCACCTTCCGGATGGTTATTGTCACCGACCGCGAATTCTTTGGACAGCATACTCTCGCCACTCCCAGCTATGTTCGCAAGCGGCGCAAAGCGACTTCCAAGCAAGTTGACCCCAATAAGCTGCGTCCGGGAGATTTCGTAGTCCATAGAAATCACGGTGTTGGTAAATTTGTCAAGTTGGAAAGTTTGACGATTAATTACGAAACTCGGGAATATTTGGTGGTGCAGTATGCTGACGGATTGTTGCGGGTGGCAGCCGACCAAGTAGGAGCTTTATCTAGGTTCCGCACCAACCACGACAAGCCGCCAGAACTGAATAAGATGACTGGCAAGGCTTGGGAAAATACTAAGAATAAAGTCCGTAAAGCGATCAAGAAATTGGCGGTGGATTTGTTGCGATTATATGCTGCCAGATCCCAACAACATGGTTTTGCATATCCCGCAGATATGCCTTGGCAAGAGGAATTAGAAGACTCTTTCCCCTATCAACCGACAACGGATCAGTTAAAAGCTGTACAGGATGTGAAACGAGATATGGAAAGCGATCGCCCAATGGATAGATTGGTTTGTGGGGATGTTGGTTTTGGGAAAACTGAAGTGGCGATTCGGGCTATCTTCAAAGCTGTGACTGCAGGTAAACAAGTCGCACTTCTCGCACCCACAACCATCCTCACCCAGCAGCACTACCATACCCTCAAAGAACGCTTTGCACCTTATCCCATGAATGTCGGTTTACTCAACCGTTTCCGCAGTCCCCAAGAACGTCGTGAGATTATCAAGCGACTGGCAACGGGTGAATTAGATATCGTTGTCGGTACGCACCAACTTTTGAGTAAGGAAATTGCTTTCAAAGATTTGGGACTGTTGGTGGTAGATGAGGAACAACGATTTGGGGTGAACCAAAAGGAGAAAATTAAAAGCCTGAAAACTCTGGTGGATGTGCTAACTCTAAGTGCAACTCCCATTCCCCGCACCTTATATATGTCTTTGTCGGGGATAAGGGAAATGAGTTTAATTACCACACCCCCACCAAGTAGACGCCCAATTAAAACTCATCTTTCACCAAGAAATCCAGAGAGTATCCGTACTGCAATTCGTCAAGAACTTGACAGAGGTGGTCAAGTGTTCTACGTAGTTCCACGGGTAGATGGGATTGAAGAAACAGGTGCGGAATTACAAGAAATGATCCCGAGTGCCAGATTGGCGATCGCTCACGGGCAAATGGAGGAAAGCGAGTTAGAATCAACCATGCTTACCTTTGGCAATGGTGAAGCGGATATTCTGCTGTGTACGACAATTATTGAATCTGGTTTAGATATTCCCCGAGTCAACACGATATTAATTGAAGATGCTCACCGCTTTGGTTTGGCACAGCTTTATCAATTGCGGGGACGGGTAGGACGTGCGGGAATTCAAGCCCATGCCTGGTTATTTTATCCCAAGCAAAGGGCGTTATCTGATGCTGCAAGGCAAAGATTACGAGCAATTCAGGAATTTACGCAGTTGGGTTCTGGATATCAATTGGCAATGCGGGATATGGAAATCAGAGGTGTGGGTAACTTATTGGGTGCCGAACAATCCGGACAGATGGATGTTATCGGTTTTGATTTGTATATGCAAATGTTGGAAGAAGCTATCCGTGAAATCCGGGGTCAAGAAATACCCAAAGTTGAAGATACCCAAATTGATCTGACTCTGACAGCATTTATCCCCACTGAATACATCCCCGATATCGATCAGAAGATGAGCGCTTACCGTGCCGTAGCTACAGCCAAATCTAAAGAAGAATTATCGGCGATCGCTGCTGAGTGGAATGACCGTTACGGCACAATTCCCGTTGCAGCAAGTCAACTATTGCGAGTCATGGAATTGAAACAATTAGGGAAAAGTCTGGGGTTTAGCCGGATTAAACCAGAAAACAAACAGCACATAGTCTTAGAAACACCGATGGAAGAACCAGCTTGGAATCTCTTAGCTGCGAATTTAACAGAGACAATGCGATCGCGTTTCGTGTACTCTCCTGGTAAAATAACCGTGCGAGGTTTGGGAGTATTCAAAGCTGACCAACAGTTGCAAAATCTGATTGATGCTTTTGCGTCTATGCAGGGTGCAATTCCTGAAGCTGTGATTGTTTGATAAATTGCCGTTTTAACTGGGTTTCTTTGAAAATACCTTCAGCACATTAATAAAGAGTGTTTGTAAGGGTCAAAGGGTCAGATCCCCCACTTGTTTAAGAAGTCGGGGATCTAACTCGCAACATACATAAGCCTTCTTTTGTCAGAGTATTTCCTGAAATCTGGGATAAAAGTCAGAAAACTTATACAGAGGGTAGCAAAAATAGCTCACACTCAACCATCAGGTATCAAGAAGTTAGCTCTAAAGTTCAATTCCTATCCGGTGGGAAAGTTGTATAATTAAATATAAATTATAACTCTGTTTAGTTTTTTATTTTTTATCATCAGGGATTAACATTAATCCGTCCGCGACAGACTAGCTTACCTGGGATCAAGGTCAATTCTTGGATATCTACATCATTTCCCAAGTCCAAATTCAAAGCCTGATTTTGTTGCAATTCTTCTGATTTACTGTTTTTGGGTTCAATCTGCGCGATCTGTAACTCATGGGAATTGATTAGCTGCAAGCTGAGGCCAATTTCGTGGGGGGTTAGCTCCCCAGATAGTACTTGGGTATTAGTGAGTATAAGTTGACCTTTGTCAAGTGTAATTTTTTGCCAGCTAATTGACTTGGAATTTTGGCTGTATTCTGGTACAAGTTTAACCAGTACATCATTTAAAGCCGTCGATAATAATGCAGAATTGAGAGAGGCGTTGAGGTCTTCCTCAAGCAGGGTAAGTTGACCAGCCACGGGTACTGTTTCTAGGAGTCGTAATGACTGACCTTTGAGAACGGAGCCGATGTTTATCCTGATACTTTCCGCGACTAGCTGGACTTGCGTAAGATGAAGCCCCTGATAGACGGCATTACTGGCAAAAATAGATACACTAGGGACACAGCCAGAGAGAATTTGGCGATCGCTCGCTTTAATTTCCACCTGGAGTTGAGAGACTTGGCTGACTTGCGATCGCAACCACAGCTCTAATGCTTTGGATAGAACGCTAGTGACTATCCGGATTTTGCTTGAGTTTTTAGCTTCGGGATTGTTTTGTGACATTTAACTACTTTGTTCACGGGTACTTGATTAACAACAAACAAGCACTTAAACAAGAGTTAAATGTAACATCACGAGCTATCAAATACCAAGTATAAATATTATTATTGATTTAACTGCTCACTAAAGAATAAGTAATTTCAACATGGAGGCACGGTTACAAAAGATTCTTTCCCAATGGGGTATTGCCTCACGTCGTGAAGCTGAAGAAATGATTCGGCAGTCACGGGTGCAGGTAAATGGTCTATTGGCACATTTAGGTCAATTAGCCGACCCCGAAAGAGATGCGATCGCGGTAGATGGGAAGTTAATGTCAGATCAAAAACGTCCGTCCTCTATATATTTATTGCTGCACAAACCTGAAGGAGTAGTTTCCACTTGCTATGACCCCCAGAAAAGACCAACAGTTTTGGATTTATTGCCAAAAGAATTGCGAGAGGGTCACGGAATCCACCCCGTTGGTCGTTTAGATGCAGACTCCACTGGAGCTTTAATACTTACCAACGACGGAGATTTGACATACTGGCTGACTCATCCACGTCACAGTATTAGTAAAACTTATAATGTTTTGGTCAAAGGACATCCCCCCGAGGCAGTTGTAGAAAAATGGTGTCAGGGTGTAATGCTATCGGGAAGACAAACAAGATCGGCACAAGTGCGCGTTATTGAAAGCTTTGCCGATCAAACAAGTTTGGAAATTGTTTTACAGGAGGGGAGAAATCGTCAAATTCGCCGTGTAGCCGAACAACTAGGATACCCGGTAATCAAGCTACATCGCACTGCTATCGGTTCAATTCAACTAAATGCATTTACTGAACCCTTTTTAGATGAGGGTTCCTATCGTTCCCTAAAAGATTTCGAGATTAGCTTTTTGCGAAAGCAATTCAAGCAGATTCCTATTAATGACTCAGCTGGATTGAAGGAGTGTAACAGAAGATGAAATGGTTAAGAAGGAAGGACAAGTTTGAGTCAACACCTTCAGTAGACGAAAAACGAGCCGAAAAATTAGCAGAAATGGGTGCCCAGCTTTGGGCCACTCGGCTGGAAAAAGGTTTGTCATTGGAAGAAATGGTTATATTGACCAAAATTCCGAGACGATTATTGCAAGCGATCGAAGAAGCTAATTTAGACGATCTGCCAGAACCGATTTATATTCAGGGTTTAATCAGGCAATTTGCCGATGCCTTGGGCTTTAATGGAGGAGAATTTTCCCGCAGCTTTCCTATTGGCTCCAATCGAGTCAGCCTGAAGCCAGCTTGGAAAACTCCAGCAGCCGGTCAATTACGTCCGGTTCATCTATACGTGCTTTACATTGGTTTGATTGTTTGCTCTGTGAGCGGTTTATCTCAGTTTTTGAATAATGCTGCTCTCCAAGCAAATAATCCCCAAAGTCAGCAAAAGCCTCAACCAAAGTCCGGAATACAACAAAAAATCCAAAATACTCAGCTATCTGATGTCAAAGCTGTTAGCGACACCCTTAGCAGCAGCAACACTCAACAGGTACAGATTGGTGTCACTCTCAAAGAAAAGTCTTGGATTCGCGTCATTGCGGATGGTAAAACTGCCTTTGAGGGTGAGCTACCCCAGGGAACTCAACGCACTTGGAAAGCCGAAAGCGAACTGACTGTGAAGGCTGGTAATGCCGGCGTTGTCATGGTTAGTGTGAATGAGGAAGCAGCCACGCAGATGGGAGCACCGGGGAAAATCAAAGAAGTGAAAATTGCTGCGAAGCCTAGAACTTAATTGAGTTCTGAGAATGAAATGCGTTCGTCCTGAGTAGAAGTGAATAACTACTCAGGACTTTCTGGTAATTTTGCCCCCTTTCCCCGAATCTGGGGGAAAAAAATACAAACTTGAACAAAATACCCCCAGAATTGTGGCAGGGGGCTTCCTTCAAGAGAGAAAATTTTGCTTAATTCCTAAATTACTTAGGACTCAGTACTCCTAGGAGCGCGTCCGCAAAGTGTGGTAAGAACTTTTAGCTTCGAGGCTAATTCATCATTATTTAAAGCATGCTCATGATAGCGCCACTCCCAATTACCTTCGGCTGTACTGGGAAAATTCATCCGCGCTTGGGTATCTAATCCTAAAATATCTTGCAACGGCAGAATCGCTTGATTCGCTATAGAACTTAGAGCCATTCTAATCAAATCCCAGTGAATGCCTTCCGGACTGATACAACCTAAATAAAGCCACAAATTTCGTTTTTCCCAGTCCGAGGCTTGATTGTACCAACCGACAGTTGTGTCGTTGTCGTGAGTTCCGGTATAAACAACAGCATTACGCGGGTAATTAAACGGTAAAAATGGATTACCTGGATCGGAACCAAAGGCAAAGTGCAAAATTCTCATTCCTGGAAACTCAAAGCGATCGCGCAAAGCTTCTACTCCAGGAGTCATTACACCCAAATCCTCTGCCATGATGGGTAACTTGCCCAGCTTGTTCTTCAGGGTTTCAAAAAAGGCTTCCCCTGGTGCTTCAATCCATTCTCCATTCAATGCAGTTTCTTCACCTTGCGGTACAGCCCAGTAAGCTTCAAAACCCCGGAAATGGTCAATACGGATAATATCCACATAGTCCAGCATTGCCTCAAACCGCAGTACCCACCACTTAAAGTCATGTTTCTGCAATTCTTCCCAGTGATAAACCGGGTTACCCCATAATTGACCTGTAGCACTAAAGTAATCTGGTGGAACTCCTGCCATTAAAGCAACTTCGTTTGTCTTTTTATCTAAACAAAAGAATTGCGGATATGACCAGACATCAGCACTATCATGAGCTACGTAGATAGGAATATCGCCGATGATTTCAATACCACGCATATTTGCGTAGCTCTTGAGTTCCGACCACTGACGGAAAAATTGAAACTGAATGAACTTATAATAAAAAACCTGGTCAGCTAGTCTTTCTTGTGAAGAGGCGATCGCTTCTTTTTCACGTTTAGCTATTTCTGGTTCCCAAGTATGCCAGCTTGCACCGTCATTGGCATCTTTAAGCGCCATAAACAGAGCATAATCATTTAACCAGTAAGCTTTACTATCACAAAAACCTGTAAATTCTCGCTGAATTATTTCGCTCTTATTAGTTTTGAAGTTCTCGCAGGCTTTTTTCAACAGTTCAACTTTAAGCGGTATAACCCTTTCAAATTCAACCTTTTCTGCTGGAAAACCTGGTAAATTAGCAAAATCATCATCAAACAACAAACCTTCATCCCGCAGCTTTTCCAGGCTAATCAACACAGGATTTCCTGCCATTGCCGAGTATGACATATACGGCGAATTCCCGTAGCCAGTTGGGCCCAAAGGCAGAACTTGCCAATATTGCTGGGCACTTTCTTTCAGAAAATCAATAAAGCGATAGGCTTCTAAACCTAAATCGCCAATGCCAAATCGACTCGGAAATGAGGTAGGATGCAGCAAAACGCCGCTGGATCTAGGAAAGGGCATAAATAACCACAAAATATAAAAGGAAGCAATCTCATCGAATCTATCACGGAACAGAAACAGAAACGGTTAGTTCTTGGTTGTTAGTTATTGATTGTTCGTGGTGTTGGTTGTCTACCGCTAACTCCTAACTCCTAACTCCTAACTCCTAACTCCTAACTCCTAACTCCTAACTCCTAACTTTTTACTATGACTTACCGAAATCCGACTCCGACAGTTGATATAATCATCGAATTGGTCGATCGTCCTCATCGACCAATAGTCTTAATTGAGCGACATAAGATCCCCCTTGGTTGGGCTATTCCTGGTGGTTTTGTAGATTATGGAGAGTCTGTGGAATCCGCAGCGCAGCGGGAAGCTATTGAAGAGACTGGCTTGCAAGTAGAGTTAATAGATCAATTCTTTGTATATTCTGACCCGAGCCGCGATCCGCGCAAGCATACGATGAGCGTTGTGTTTTTGGCGACAGCGAAGGGAGAACCGCAGGCTGGGGACGATGCTAAAAGTGTGGGGATTTTTGAATCTTGGCGAGTACCGATTAGTTTGTGTTTTGACCACGATCGCATTATGCAAGATTATTGGCGGTATCGGCATTATGGAATACGTCCGAGGTTGGGGTCGAGGAATGGGGAGTAGTTTTTTCGGAAAGTCTGCCTTCCTTGAGCATTCCCGCGATCAGCTTTGCGCTTTTGTGTCTCAATTGTGTAATAAAATATTGGAACCAAATTCAGTATCGCAACACCAAGGATACCGAATATTTGAAAAAGGACTAATCCTACTACACTACAGTCTTTCATAAAGCTTTTACGAGGAGAGTTTGCTCTTCTTGTAGTATTCCCATATGTCGCATCTTTATAGCAGGTGGGATAATGCCTCATAAACTCTAAATTTCCAATCGGCAAACAAAAACTATAGTAATAAAAAGTGAAATATATGACTCGTAAAGTTATTCATACGGATAAAGCCCCAGCACCAGTGGGACCCTACAATCAAGCCATTGTAGCCTCAGGTCAAATGGTTTTCGTCGCTGGACAAATTCCCATTGACCCAAAATTGGGTGATGTTCTTTACACGGAAGATGTTGTAAAACAAACTGAGCAGGTAATGGCTAATCTTCAAGCTATCCTGATGAGTGCAGGTGCTGGGTTCCCAGATGTGGTGAAGACTACTGTATTTTTGGCTGATATGAATGATTTTGCCGCGATGAATGCGGTTTATGCGAAGTATTTTTCCGAAGATACAGCCCCGGCTCGTGCGTGCGTCCAGGTGTCCCGTTTGCCTAAGGATGTTTTGGTGGAGATTGATTGTATTGCCGTGATACCAGGATAATAAGGCGAATGCCAAGTTCAAGTAGAAACAGCGATTTACATTACAATAGAGTCTAAAGAAGAAGGAAATGGTGTTAGGATGCAGCACTTTTCTGTTACTGAAATCCAAAATACTGACAGTGAAGTTTTAAATCAAGCTGCTATTGAGCCTGTTTTACTGACGGCAGAATCGCAACCGACTTATGTGATTATGTCAGTCGAAAACTATGAGCAATTAATCAACCGACTGGCTCAGTTAGAGGATTTAGCGATCGCTCAGGAAGCCCAAACTGCCCTCTCAACCTCACGAATGGTTGGTGCGGAAACTTTTACGGCAGAACTCAAGCGTTTGGCTGCGCAAGATAGTGACGGGATCATTCTAAACCGTAGTAATACGGGGCGAGTGTGAACCAAACCACCCCCACGTAGGGTAAACGTTATCTGGGTCATGATACCTTGGGATTCGCTAGTTTCAAGCTCTATCGCTACTGATTAAA
>JAESGD010000061.1_pt1 | contig 135484 bp, 106 predicted proteins | sample 9269581 | NCBI WGS metagenome assembly JAESGD01 (sample SAMN14515903, study PRJNA621661) | algae metagenome | isolation source: Cyanomargarita calcarea GSE-NOS-MK-12-04C and co-occurring heterotrophs from... | place: USA: Grand Staircase Escalante National Monument, Utah | collected 2007-12-30 | reverse complement strand
GCTTACTGGGTAGACGGACTTTGACATCCGTAGCGAAAATTAAATTGTGGATTGGTTCCTCAAAAAACCAGTTTCTAAATTAGTTTTGTCAGCAGAATCTCAGTGTCTTTAGACCTGAGAGTGTCAATGAATCCGAACGGGATTATCTTTGGAGAAAATGCCAGATTAAATGTGGGTGGTTCGTTTGTCGGGAGTACAGCGAGTAGTTTGAACTTTGCTGATGGCACACAATTTGGCACCACAAATCCTCAAGCTCCCCCCTTACTCACCATTAGTGTTCCCACCAACTTACAATTTGGGTCAAATCCAGGAAGTATTATTAACTCCTCCCGTGTCACTAACAGCAGTGGTGAAATTGTTGGGTTATCTGTACAACCGGGAGCAACTTTAGCGCTTGTTGGTGGTGAAGTTGCTGTACCAGGTGGATATTTGACTTCTCCTGGAGGCAGAGTTGAGTTAGGTAGTGTTGCGGCAAACAATAGTGTCAGTCTCACACCCACAAATCCTGGCTGGTTGTTGGGTTATCAAGGCATTACCAATTTTCAGAATGTTAGTTTGACTAATGCCGCCAAAATCTCAGTCAATGGTGATGGGAAAGGAAAGATCGGGATTCAGGCCAATAATATTGATATTAGCTCCCAAAGCAACCTGACTTCTGGGATCAATGGCGGTTTGCAATTCTCGGGTTCTCAAGTTGAAGATATCAGCCTAAATGCTAGTGGTAAATTGACTCTATCAGATGGTTCTACCATACTCGCTCGCAGCTTTGGAAAGGGAGATGCAGGTAACATCGGAATTACTGCCGATGCCATCTCCATAAATGGGAAAGATACGAGTGTGAGCAGTAAAATATTTCCCGGCGCAGAAGGCAACAGCGGTATAATTAATCTGAAAGCACCTCAAGTGACGGTCTTTGATGATGCCACTATCAATGCAAGCTTAGAGGGTACAGGAACTGGGGGGAAGATTGCTATTGATGCAGCTAGGGTGTCCCGTCGTCGGTCTAACGCACCCTACAAAAATCGGCGTTGCTGAATCCGGGTATGAATTGCTAAATTTACCCTCACCCTAGCCCTCTCCCTAAGGGAGAGGGGCTGGGGTGATGGGAATTCATCCCTCAATTCAGCAACCAAAAATCATTGATTTCGCAAGACCCCCAACTTCGCACTCATTTCTACTCCTTTAGAGGGATATTTAGATTGTTTTTGAACAAAAAGACTAATTCTTTGGGAATATACAGAGTAAGTATTATTTCCATCAGTTCGAGGTAGGAATTGACATCTGTTAATACGAGTGAAACCACTGAACTATTTTCAATCTTGTCTGACACAGATGGCTTTCTTCAAGAACAATGTCAATTCTTCTTATCCTGCATCTACCCATCATGCTCAATAAACGGTTTCTCAGTCTGCATAGTTATATATTGTACCTAGCGACAAAAAGTCGCAGCTATACAAATAAAACCCGTCTGCATGGGTTAGAAATCTGTAGGAATAAAATATACGATCATTATGACTGGCGATGCCTTTGGCAACCATCTTCAATGGTATCGTCTACCTTAGTAGCAATGATGATGCTTGTGGGCAGCTTGCATCAACAGCCTTTATCAGCACAAACGGTGAATCCCCAAACCGCTCAACAACCTCCACAAGATATATTCCGCAGACCGGAAGAAAATCCCCCGATCGCACCGGAAACACCTCAATTAATTCCCCCTCCGGAACAGTTATTTCCACCACCTCAAACTCCCAATCCCCAAGAAGTCCCGAATCAGTTTTCTGGAACCATCATAGTTGATAGCTTCACCGTGGATGGCAGCAGCGTATTTAGCCCGAAACAATTAGCCGCAGCAACTGAAAAATTCACGAAAAAACCGATTACCTTTGCGGAATTGTTACAAGCTTCCGAAGAAATTACCAAACTTTACCGCAATCAAGGTTATGTTACTTCTGCGGCTTTTATTAGAGCCAATCAAACCTTCAATGTTGCCGGAAGTGCGATCAAAATTCAGGTAGTGGAAGGTAGGTTGGAAGATATCCAAGTTACTGGGTTGAAGCGGCTGAATCCTAACTATATCCGCAGCCGTTTGGCGATCGCTACTAACAAACCCTTAAATGTGAATCGATTGTTAGAAGCACTACAACTGCTGCAGTTGAATCCACTGGTGAAAACTATCTCTGCGGAACTTGCATCAGGCTCAACCCCTGGGGCTGCGGTGCTAGATGTCAAAGTAGTGGAGGCTCTCACATTCACAGCCCAAGTTAAATTAGACAACAATCGCGTCCCCAGTGTTGGTAGTTTTCAGCGACAAATTCAACTCAACCAAGCCAACCTACTGGGGTTAGGAGATGGTTTAAATATCGCTTATGGAAATACTGATGGTAGCAACGATGTCAATGTCAGCTATAATTTACCAATTAATGCCTATAATGGGACGTTGGGATTTAGTTACAATTATACAGACAGTAATGTCATTGAAAAACCATTCGATATTTTAGATATTCAAGGAACCTCACAAGACTTTTCTTTGACACTGCGTCAGCCAATAGTGGAAACCCCCACTACAGAATTTGCCTTGGGAGTCACCGCATCTCGTCGGGAAAGTGACGTGGGCTATTTGGAATCCCTCATAGGTAGAAGAGAGGGGTTTCCCTCACCAGGAGCCAATTCGGAAGGAAAGACTAACTTGTCAACACTGCGGTTTTTTCAAGAATGGACAAATCGCAACAGCCAACAAGTAGTTGCTGCGCGATCGCAGTTTAGTTTTGGTTTAGATGTCTTCGATGCTACCACTAACAGCAATTCACCTGATGGTCGCTTTTTTTCGTGGCAGGGACAAGCCCAGTGGGTCAGGGTTCTAGCTCCGGATACCTTAGTATTAATTCGTGCAGATGCTCAATTAGCTGACAGAGCTTTAGTACCTTTAGAACAGTTTGGTTTAGGAGGACAACGCACAGTCCGGGGCTATCGTCAAGATTTGCTGTTAGCGGATAATGCTTTTTTGTCTTCTCTGGAATTTAGATACCCAATATTACGGTTACCGGATGCTGGAGGAGTGCTACAAATTACCCCATTTGTTGATTATGGAACAGCCTGGAATCGCTCAGGAAATGCCAATCTAGACTCCAGTAACCTTGCCTCAGTAGGTTTGGGGTTGTTGTGGCAGAGCGACAGAATTACAGCCCGCTTTGACTGGGGCATTCCTTTAACTGATGTGCGATCGCGCAATAATACTTTACAAGAAGATGGTTTGCATTTTTCTCTTATTTATACTCAACCGTTTTAGGTGAGAGGAATGAGTTTAGAACTATCTTTTTTAACGCAAAGTTTGATATAACTTACGCAAAAACCCTCTGAAACTCTTCTTACTTGGCGTATTTGGCGGTTCATTTTTAATTGTTTTGGGTAAGACTAATTTGAAAAAAAAAAGATGCAAACGGATTATATATCATTCCCTGTCATTCGTCTTTAATAAAAAAATAATAAGCAATGTCTAAACTAATTATTTTCGCTGCTCTTGCCCAAATTGCAACCCTGACAACTCCCGCTGCTCTTGCAGTGACAGAAACCAATAAGCCTCAAATCCTCGCGATTGTAGGGAATGACGGACAATTACAACAAGGCTTAAAGCTTTATCAAACACAACAGTACTCCAAAGCCATAGAAGTTTTACAACGGGCTGCGGAAGGATTTAAAATCAAAGGTGATTCTTTAAATCAAGCCTATTCTTTAAACTATTTGGCATTGGCCTACCAGCAGTTGGGATTACCCCAGGCAAATAAAGCGATCGCTGACAGTTTAGCGTCCCTCGCAAAAAATAGGATAAATTCAAAAGGATATTTAGCAGTCCGCGCCCAAGCATTGAATATCCAAGGTCAGGTACAATTAGCCCAAGGACAACCGGAAAAAGCGATTCTCAGTTGGAAAGAGGCAACAGAACTTTATGCCCAAAATCGGGATAATGAGGGCGAAATTGGGAGTAAGATTAATCAAGCCCAGGCATTGCAGACATTGGGGCTTTACCGTCGGGCTGTGATTACTTTAAATCAGGTAAATCAACAACTGCAACAAGAACCTGACTCTTTGATGAAAGCGACTGGGCTGTTGAGCTTGGGTAATACTCTGCGAGTCGTGGGAGTTTTAGACCAGAAAGATGCAAATAAGGTTGACAAAATAGATAGCTTAGGTTCTTTACAGGTGCTACAGAACAGTTTGGAAGTGGCATCTAAACTAAACAATCCAGAACTGGTGGCAGAAATTCACCTCAGTTTAGGGAACACATTTTCTTCATTGCTGAATGCTCAAGAAGCACGAAATAATTACCAACAAGCTGCGACCCCTTCTGCTTCAAAGATGACTCGACTTGATGCGCTTTTGAATCAATTGCGTCCATTGCCGGGGCCAAACGTCGATTACCCAACTTTATGGTCTGAGATTCAATCTCTACTTGCCACCTTACCGCCCAGTCGCAAGACAGTTTATGCGAAAATAAATTTTGCCCAGACTCTCGCTTGCCTCAAACAAAGAAGTGATGGGAGAGCCACAAATCCGACTTGTCCCAAACAGGATACCATTAACGGTGTTCCAGAATGGAGTGCAATCGCCAAATTAGTCGCAACAGCACAAGAAGAAGCGAAAAGCCTGGGAGATAAACGTGCTGAAGCTTATGCATTGGGTACTTTGGGAGGGTTGTACGAGCAGACATCTCAGTGGGCTGAAGCGCAAAAATTAACTCAGCAAGCCTTAGCATTAACTGAAAGTATAGAAGCTCCAGATATTGGCTATCGTTGGCAATGGCAGTTAGGTCGCATACTTAAAGCCAGAGGAAATCAAAAAGGAGCGATCGCTGCATATAGCAAAGCAGTTGATAATCTGAAAACTTTACGCAGTGATTTAGTTGCCATCAATCGGGATGTGCAATATTCTTTTACTGAAGGAGTCGAGCCAATCTATCGGGAACTGGTGAGTTTACTATTGCAACCTGAAAGCAATCAAAGTAAAAGTCTCATCACAGCGCAGACCGAAGTCAACCAACCCACTCAAGAGGATCTTAGCAAGGCTAGAGATGTAATCGAGTCATTACAACTGGCTGAACTAGACAATTTCTTCCGCAGGGCTTGTATAGATGCTAAACCTGTCAATATTGATGAAGTCGATCGGACAGCAGCAGTGATTTATCCGGTGATTTTGGGCGATCGCATGGAAGTTATTGTTTCTATGCCTAACTCCTCATCTAACCAGAAATCAGGGCAGTTTCTCAGCCATCGCACAATTCTTTTAGACAAACAGAAAGTAGAAGACACTATCCAACAACTGCGGGAAAAATTAGAGACTCGCTCTAACTTTGACTTTTTGCCTTTATCCCAAGAAATGTATAATTGGATAATTAAGCCAATTGAATCCGAGTTAGCAAATCGCCAAATCAAAAACTTGGTATTTGTCTTAGATGGTTCCCTCAGGGGTATTCCAATGGGGGCGCTGCACGACGGAAAGCAGTATCTTGTTAATAAGTATAACATTGCTCTGACACCGGGTTTACAGCTATTAAACCCTCAACCTTTGGCACGGACTAAACTGCGAATCATTGCTGCGGGACTAAGCGAAGGTCGGGAAAACTTTCCGCAATTGCCTGGTGTAGCAAAGGAACTGAACGAAATTCAATCAACAGTTCCCGGCAGTCAAGTCTTACTAAATGGGAAATTTACCAGCAATGCGATTGAGAACGCCATGAAGTCGTTGAGTACCCCAGTGGTTCACTTAGCAACTCACGGTCAGTTCAGTTCGCAAGCAGAAGGAACTTTTATTTTAACTTATGATGGTAGGCTCAATGTCAACGAATTGAATAAATTTCTTCAAACTAGGGAAATTAACAGACGGGGTGCCATTGAGCTACTTGTTTTGAGTGCTTGCACAACGGCTACAGGAGACAAACGAGCGGCATTAGGAATGGCTGGAGTTGCTGTCCGCTCGGGGGCACGGAGTACATTGGCATCGCTTTGGGTTGTAGACGATGAGGCAACTGCAATGATCATGAGTGAGTTTTACAGGCAGTTAAATCAACCCAAAATCACGAAAGCTGAAGCTTTTAAACGCGCTCAACTTGTTTTGTTGGAAAATGCTCAATATCAGCATCCTTACTATTGGGCACCCTATGTTTTGGTAGGCAATTGGCTTTGAATGAAGGAAGAAGGAAGAAGGAAGAAGGAAGAAGGAAGAGGTTTATATATGGGGATTCAGACCCCAACTCAAAACGAAAAGACCTGTAGAGGTTGGGGTATTAAACCCCTACAAGGAAGCGGATAAAAAGTAAATTTCAATGAATAAATTTAGGGCTTTTTACTTTTTTTTCAGGTCACAAATATTCGAGACTGGATAAAACTTCCCGTGCCGATTGATATCGCTTTTGGAAGTCAAAGCAGACCATTTTGTCTAAGATAGCAGCGAATTCGTCTGTGGGCTGTGCAAGATGTCGCCAAATTAGTGTCGTTGTCGAATCTCGTTCGAGGTTTTTCGCTTGTGTCCCAGTTAAGGCTTGGATGGCAATCATTCCCAAACCGTAAATATCGCTGTTTAGCCTTGGCTGTCCCATAAACTGCTCGGGAGGTGCATAACCCACAGTCCCTACAGCAATTGTGGCATTCTCGGAAGCTACAGTTGGCTGTATTTGTTTGACAGCACCAAAGTCAATTAAAACAATTCGTCTATCTTTTTGCCGTCGCATCAAGTTGCTGGGTTTCAAATCTCGATGAATCACACCGCGATCGTGAACAAACACTAATATATGTAAAACATCTTTGAGTAAATCTATCACTTCACCTTCTGTTAGCCTATCTATCGAATTCAGTTCTGCTTCTAGAGAATGCCCAGGTATATACTCTTGGACAAGGAAAAACTGTTGATTTTCTTCAAAATAAGCCATCAATTGGGGAATCTGGTCGTGTTGCCCCAAAAGCTCTAACATTTCTGCTTCGGTTTTAAATAAACGTCTAGCAACCTCTAAAAATAGATCATCCTTTCGAGCCGGTTGCAAGTACTTAACTACACACTTGAGATTTCCCGGCCGATGAGTATCTTCAGATAGATAAGTATAACTAAATCCTCCAGAACCCAGAAGTTCAATGACTCTATAACGTTGGTTCAGCAGTCTTTCTGTGAGTAAACCACCTGTAATACCCGTCGGTGTCTGTGCTGTATCACCCCCACCTTCCTTTAAAAGGGTTTGCAATAAGGAAATGGTTTCCTTTTGCTCGTGAATCTGAAGTGCAATTTTCTCTTTCTGTTGCTTGTTTTGAAATGCCGTGTAGACAATAACACCCGCTTGCGCTGATAAAAAACCGAACAATGCAGGTGCTAGGGGTACCCATCCTGCCATCGTAAAGATAACAAAGTAGCTATATAGGAATATTCCTAAGATAGCGCTGGTTGTCAGTGCCAAGCGGAGTGGATGCCCAATGCGCGATGCTATAATTCCACCTACCAACGTCCAACTCCACAGCCAAAGAATTTCTCCCCACTCAGGCAAGAACCAAAATAGAACTTGTTTGTCTGAAACTACTGCATCTAGAATTTGACTCACCATTTGGGCATGGATTACAACCCCAGGCATTTTGCCAGAATTGTCCTGTTTGCCACTGCTATAAGGTGTGTAGCGAATATCCTGAGAACTTGGTGCAGTTGTACCAATCAAGACAATCCGGTCTTTCACCCAATCTGGTTGAAAGCGATCGCCTAGCAAATCTGTTAAACTTACTTGTTGAGCAACCTTGCTTGCAGAACGATAGTTCAGCAGTATCTGAAAGCCTCTAGCGTCTACATCCCGATAACCACCTGAGTCAGTTTTGAGACGTTGAAATACCTTTTCACCCAGCTTTAGATGATTCTCGTCTATAAATTCTGGTGGACTACCTAGGTAATTGATTGCTAGTTGAAATGCTAAGGATGATTGAGTCGAACAAGCTGATTTGGGGTTGCCAGGAACCACGATTAAATTTCGTCGAATTACCCCATCTTTATCTTCCAGGAGATCGGCGAATCCGACATTAGCTGGTTCTATGCCTGGAGGAGGTGGGACTGCAGGGGTAGAACCATCATCAAGTTTGCAAATAGGAACAATCAAAGAATCGTTTTTTAGACGTGTTAGTAGCTTCTGGTGACCGGGTTCGACTGGAACATCACGAAAGAAGTCTAAACCGATTATTTTTGGTTTATAGCGCTCTAGTTTGTTAAAAACTGCGTCTAAAACTTCGCCATTTGGCGATCCCTGCTTGAATTTTTGAATGTCATTTTCGGTAAATGCGATAATTAAGATGCGTGGGTCCAGACCAGGATCGGTACGCCATTGCATCATGTGGTCGAAAGCCTTTAACTCTATCGGCTCTAGCACTCCCAACCGTTGAACCCCAACTAGCAACACACTCGCCATTACGCTTGCAACAACTGCAGGCTGCGTTAGTATATTTCTCAGGCTAGCAAGCATAAGCAGTTAAAATAAAAAATTATAAAATTATTAATTTATGCTGATTTTATTATTTGTTCAGCAAAAACAAAGATAAGAAATTATATCACGTCGAGCAGGTGAGATTTTGCCCATTAATTTTGCCCTGTTGTGAGGGTCATATCTCCAACTTCTTCAAGGATACCGCTGGTGAATCAGGGGTAAGACCCCTCCGAAACCCGTAATCCCACCGTCACCATATAATGGTGCGGCTAATTGAACAAAGCCCCAGGCTTCTAGCCTGCGGGTGGTTGTTGGGTATACAAGAGAACTGCTTGAATCAATATTGAGGGGTTAGACCTACCATTCGCTTTTCTGTATCCTTCAAAAAGTCGGGGATCTTGCAGCAAGAGCGAAATTAATGTGAGGAACCACTATTAGCTAGGGAGACAGTTATATTCCATGCCAATTAAACTGCCAAGCAAGAGCAAAATGCCAAACATCACTAATAAACCACCACTGAGCTTAATCGCAATATTTCCATCTGGTCTAAATTCTGACCTGGATTTATCGCTATAAATAACCGCGATCGCTCCTCCTACGATTAGTAAAATTCCTGACAATAAAAATTTATAACAATTCATATACCGATACTCACTGAAAAAACTTTATCTATCCGCAAACAGGGGGTTTAAGACCCCGACTTTGAAAGAGAACACCCGTTTTGAGTGGGGTTCTGTATCCACATATATAAACCTCCTACGAATTCCTTCTTCCTTCTTCCTTCTTCCTTCTTCCTTCTTCCTTCTTCCTTCTTCCTTCTTCCTTCTTCCTTCTTCCTTCATCCTTCATCCTTCTTCCTTCTTCCTTCTTCCTTCTTCCTTCATTTGTTTTAAGCATCAATAATTACCCGTCCCAGAGGATAAGAAATACAAGTGAGAATATAACCCTCTTGAAGTTCGCTTTCTTCGAGTCCTTCGGGTTCACCTTCCATCCTGACTTCACCTTCTAACTTGCGCTTTTTGCAGCTACCACAAACTCCAGAAAGGCAACTGCTACGAATTCTCACCCCCGAAGAGGAAGCTAAGTTGAGGATTGATTCTTCACCATCGGAAACAACTTCTTTGCCGGACTGGGAGAAAACTACAGAAATTTGGCTGGGGGATGTTGACTTTGGTAGCGTTACAGTTTTTGAAGGAATTGGTGTCCCCCCAGTATAATTACCCACATTTGACTGAGGAACAGTTTTTGTGGGAAAATTCATAAACATTTGTTTCAACCCTTGTTGAACCGGAGGAGAAAGAAAATTATTTGCCGTGCTTTGGGTCGGCTGTTGTTTGGGTATAGTAGATTTTGACTTTCTGCGTGGAGGTCCAAAGCTTTCCTCATGATAGTTTTGCATGGGAAAGTTGAGATTTTGTAGTATCTGATTGACGCTTTCCATGAAGCCATCCGGCCCGCAGACATAGACAGTGCGATCGCGAAAATCAGGGGCAATAACTTGTAACATAACTGCATTCAGCCTGCCAGTTAGACCCAGCCAACTATGACCAGGTTGTTTGCGAGTGGTAGTCACTGCAAGATGAAAATTCGGATATCGGGCTGACATCAATTCTAATTCAGAAAGGAAAATGATGTCGCTTTTGGTGCGGGCACAGTGGAAAAAGATCAGATCGCAATTAGCTCCAGTGTCGCACAGCCAACGGGACATGGACATCATCGGTATAATGCCACTACCTGCAGAAATTAGTAACAATTTTTGGCTATTAGTGTCAAAGCAGGTAAACTTTCCTAAAGGACCATTGAGCTTGATTGTACTGCCCACTCTCAAGTTTTGGTGCAGCCAGTTAGAAACCGTACCCCGTGGGACACCAGATTCAGTAGTAGAAAGAGACGGGACACGTTTAACGGTGATTTCTAAAGTGTAGGGACGTGAAGGAGTTGATGCGATGGAGTAGGAACGCAATATCTGCTCACCATTAATTTCTAGCTCCAGGGTGACAAACTGACCGGCTTTGTAAGTGAAGAAGACTGGAGGGTCTGCCACAAAGCGAAAGGTTTTCACATCATGTGTTTCGTCAATTATACCTATACACCGAACCGTTAAATCCCCCTTCACCCAGGATTGCATCTGGTGAGGTGCGAGCATAGCGATCGGCATAGATTCTGAAGAAGCCGAAAGGCTTGTTGGTACCATCTCACTTTTGTAATGAGATATACCTGATTGTCTTTGTAACCCCTGAGTATCGGATTGACGTTTTTTTTGTGATTCTACGATTGTGTTATCTTCCTCTGAGTCAATTTCTAAAATCATCAGGGAAAACCTGCCGATTTGAATCACGTCGTCGGGTTTGAGGAGATAATCTTGCTTTGTTTGGGCATTTTCGCCATTAATCCGGGAACCACAACTGCTACCAAGGTCAACAAAATAATAATTGCGATTCTTCTCGGAAACTTTACCATGCATCCGGCTCACTTCTGGGCTGTCTAGAACCAAATCACAGTTTGAAAAGCGACCAATCAGACACTCTTGGTTGAGCATTGTTTCTGGCTGTAAGTCTACTTCTTGCGGCCAGTCTGGCTTTTGCGGATCGATGACTTTGATTCTAATCATGCCCATTTACATCCAAGAATGTTAGTTAACTGGCTGGTACAACCCCCGATTGTCGATTGGGGTGACAACCCACACTACTTCCTATAGCTTTTCGATTAGCAACAATGCCATGATTTCAATAGGTACCTACAGTGTAAGTAAGGACAATTGCGGAAAGCAAGTCGGCTTGGATAAATTTATGATGTCGATAAATTTCAAGAAAGAATTTGACCTTAACTCTGTTATATCAAGTCCGGCTAATTATCCACTCCAACCCAAGAACCCCACCCTGCAAAGCTGTGATTTACTTACGTTCCCGTTTAGCGTCAACGGGGTGGGATGCATAGAATTTAAAGAATGTATATTAAGCTTATATAAGAAAGTCAAATAATAATAATCCAAAAAATAAATGTTCCGGTAGGGCCGACGGGAGGTTCACCCTATTCATCTATATTAGGACAGGCCAGACGCCTGTGTTACAGATTTATTGGATATTTTTTTTAATTGAAATGCTAAGAGGAAGTGTTTATAAATAAAATATTAAGTAGGTGTGTTACGGCTAGATAGGTATAGAGGACTATTTATTATACTTTATATTTGGTGCGTTACGACCGAATCGCGTTTTTTCTTAAAATCATATACGGTCGTCGGTCTAACGCACCCTATAGAAATTTTATTTTTATTTTATAAACACGCTGTAAGGAATGAAATCGCACATTTTTCGGGCTATGTTTCAGGCATTTGCCCTCATCCCCTAGCCCCTTCTCCCCAGGGAGAAGGGGAACTGACCCTCTCCCTGGGGGGAGGGTTGGGTGAGGGCTAGCGAGACGCACAAGAAGCGGAATTTTGTCCAGAAAGATGAGGATTAACACCGGATACATTGGAGATAAGAGTTACTTGGCCTTTATTGTTAAACACCCAACCAGTAGCAGGAACGATCGCAACTGCATTTTTCAAAGAGGGTGACGGGGTGTTGACAGATTGAGAGCGTTGTGTAGTAGAAACGAGGGTTCGAGTATCTGACCAAAGTGCGTTACTGCTGAGGGGTTCGTTCGGACTGGGAGGCAACCCACCGCGTCCTGTGATGATAAATTGATTGCCTAGTGCCCGATCCAAATCAGCACAACCAGAGGCAATTAACCTAGAGGGATCGACTGTCCCTGTCGGTAGTTCAACTAAGCCTTGCTTGGGGTCAATCTCGGTTGTCTTGATATTCACTGTACCCGTCAAGCCAAATTTAGAGCTAGCATCAATGTCATTGTCATTGGTTGTGTTTTGTGGAGTTGAAAGACCCTGCAGATTCCGAAAATTGTAAATGCTTTGAGTTGCGATGTTAATATTGCCACCCCGACCTTCAACTGCTCTTGCAATAATGTCATTATTTTCCCCAGGAGCTGCAACAATAAGACCATTAGGGGCGTTGATCGTGATATTTCCGCCATTGGCATTTTCAGAAGCTTCCGCAGAAATCTGGCTTGCGTTTTGCATCAACAACAGTTTTAAGTTGTTTAGCGTGATATTTCCATCTCTTCCTGCCTTGCTTGTAGCAGTGAGTTTTCCTCCATTAAGCCTTATTTCGTTAGCTGTGACATTCAAGTTTCCTGCAGGCCCGGAACCGGAACCCAAAGAACTAGCCCTCACCTCACCTCTGTCACGAATAACTAACTGTCCAACAGTTAAATTCGCAGTTCCTCCCTTACCGGAGCCGGAAGTATCTGCTGATATTCTGGCTAGATTATCAACGGTGAGTAGTCCAGTTTTAATGTCTAATGTTCCTGCATCACCAGTAGAACCGGGAAGAGCTGCAACGGAAATGTTACTCCTATTAGTATCTTGTGGATTTTCTGGCTCTACTTTCGCTGAGGCTCCACTCACGAGGATAGAATCTGATGCCTTAATGGTCAAAACTCCCCCCTTACCTTGACTCCTGGCAGCCGATAATATCTGTGCCCCACCCAGAACCTCCAACTTTCCAGTTTCAATAGTCAAATTTCCGGCATTACCTGTTGTAACTTGCGATCCAATTGTTCCAACTTGAGCAAACAATCCGCTGGGGTTGTTCCCTGGACTTCTGCCCTCCAACTTTACTGATGAGGCATTTACTCTCAAATCCCCCGCACTTCCCGCACCATAAGTATCCGTTGACACTTGTGCCCCATTCTCAACAGTCAGCCGTCCGGTGTTAATTGTTAGGGTTCCACCCTTGCCAGAACCTCCCTCTGTCTTTCCGTCCCCAACTCGGGCAAACAGACCACTAGGACCAAATTCTTGAGAGTTGCCTTCCAGTTCGACGGAATCTGTGGCATTCACCGTCAAATTCGCTCCCTGACCTGTACCAAAAGTATTTGTTGAGACCTGCGCTCCTCCCGTAACAATCAGCCGTTTGGTGTTAATTTCTAGGATTCGTTGTTCACCTTGAGCTGTACCCTTGACTTGATTAGATAAACCGGTCTGATAACTTTCTCCTGGGGTGCCTAATAGTTCTACTTGCTCTGAGGCATTTACCTTTATATTCCCTGCTTGGTTCTGGCTAGCAATAGAAGCAACCTGACTACCTCCGGTGAGTGTTACACGCTTTCCTTGAATCTGGATATTGACGTTATTACCTGAAATATAAGCCCCGTCGGATAGCTTGATATCTTGAAAGTTTTGGATACCTTCGTAACCACCCAGTTCCCAGCCTTTATCTATTGGGTTCAGCTTGACTAAATTGTTGCCTGCGACACTCCCCAATTCAATTCGTCCCTCAGGTGCTGTCAGGGAGGCACCTTTTAGCTCAATATCTCCGCCAACTAGCGCCAAAGTTTTATTGGGCTTGACCCGTAGAGAAACAGTTTTTGATTCAGTTCGAGTTTGGATGCTTCCTGGATTTGACCCAAATTGCAGAGCGATTGGGGGAACATTGATAGTCAGCAATGGTGTTTGAGTTCCATCTACCCGGAACTCGCCATTTGGAAATTTCAAGCTACTCGCTGTACTCGCTACAAACGAGCCACCCACATTCAACCTCGCATTTTCTTTAAAGATAATCCCGTTCGGATTCAAGAAAAATAGATTGGCTCCCGGTGCGTTTAAAGTGCCATCAATAGTCGATCGAAGCGAACCCGTTACCCGACTAATTATATTCTGAATATTTCCAGCGTTCTCAAAATTTGCAGTACCATTTTTGAGGATAGAAAATTCTTGAAAGCTATGGAATAGATTGGTGCCTGCGGTGGTTCCACCTGTAATATCACAATTGGTGCAATTGGGCAAAACAATGGAGTTATTAGGCAGGGTGGTGTCTGGAACAATCTGCGAATAAACTGAGGAAGGAGTTAATAAATAAAATAAAATACTTCCGCTGAAAAGCGATAATTTTAGAGGAGATAATTGCATTATTTTTTAAACCTCTAGCTTTGGAGTGACTTACTTTTAAAATCCTCCCATAAAAGGCTTTACATATAGTCAACATAAGTTTTTTATATGCAAGGCTTCTAGATTATTTATAAATATAGAAGCTTTGCCTGGAGAATTTTCTATATTTAATAGGTGTAAGTAAAAGGAACTTATACACTTTATTAAGATTAAGTAAGTCGGCAAGAAAAATTATAACTATGACTTATATAAAAATCCGGTTTGATTTATGTTGGCGTAGCGTGCATTTACGCTTAAAAAATTACGTATTGTAGGGTACGTTACGAAGTTCGTTCTAAGGCACCAAAGTTACTAAGAGCGCTAACGCACCCTACGTAATGCTATTACTCAGGAAATCGATTAATCTCCCTACCTGCCATTCGACTATAAGTCCCTGTCTAACAGCATAAGTCCATTAAAACTCACATCTTGCACCAATGTCAGGAAGCCCAGAATTAAAATTCAGGCTGAAAGCTTAAACCCATTTTAATGGGTTAAAAAGCTTATTTAGTAAGCTTTAGCTTACTTAAGCTTTTAGCCCGAAATTTATTTCTGGGCGCATTTTGAGCTTATTGAGAATGGTGCAAGATGTGAGTTAAAATGGACTTGTACAGCACGGCATAAATAGACCTACCATTTAGGACTTAAATTTAGTCCTCTTAAAGAGGACTTTCGCTATTAGACAACGGTTTGTAACCGTTGGCGGGTTTTTCCGCAAGCCTGCACTGTCTGGGAGGGCAATGTAGGTAGTTAACATCTATTTCATCTTGCGTTTGAGCAAAAACCCTGCACTCATAACGCTTAAAGTGAATAAACCGATAGTGGTATTAGGTTCTGGAATATTTCTTGTGACTATCCCAGTCCTGTATAATCTTCCTCCAATAAAGCGATTTGGAATTATTGGGTTTTGAAAAGTAGCGATCGCTCCATCTAGCAAGTTTTCTTGTAGTATGTATTCCAAATCGTTAACAGCACGTTTTGTATCAAAATTGCAACAAGGTAAGGTTCGTTGATTTTTTTGGTAGATAGTACCGTCTTTTCCCGATCCAAAAATTGTATATTCAACTACTTCCGAACCTTTATATTCCGAATCTTTAGATGAGGGAATTAACTCTGCTCGCAAATTACCTACATCAAATAATGTGTTCTGGGAAGTGAAGGGGATTTCAAACTGAGCAAAACCAGAAGTATCCCTTACAACTTCCTCTTTTTCATCTACAAGCAGCCGTCCAGTTCCTATATTGTAGTTCTCGATTGCTCCAAAAAAAACACCTAATTTGTCGTTTTTTTGTTCCAGATCGAGTATGGGATTCCCATTACTGAGTGCATCGAACAAATCAAATTGAACAAAAACGGATGGTGATCCCGGTTGAGAGTATCCATTGCCTTGCGGTCGTATTGGTGCTAGTTCTTCTTGAACTACTGCTTCTTGTTGAGCTACTGCTTTTTCAATAAAAGCTGACATCACAGGAACTGTAGCCAAGGCAATGGCCATCATTAATTGGGTTATCTTCATTATCATTTACCTAGGTATAATTTCAAGAAAAAAAATCGGATTGGAACAATAAGACAAATTTTTGTGTCTTTTATCCTATGTACCAAGGGTCATTTTTATTTCCACTTTGAATGCAGACATGAGAGAGTGAGGGCATAGATAGCATTGCTATGTCCTAGGTTTGACCTGCATTACGCTCAATTCAAAAAGAGCGATAAGCTGGTTCCACAAATAAATATTGCATAATTCGAGCGGGTACCGAGAGCTTACCCCACAAAAGTTAGATGAATTTTGAATATGTAAATTAGATGTGGTGAGTGCTTATCGCGCTTATGACTGACTTTTCAGTTTTCTAACTTTTGTTTACAAGGCTTTCGGGTTGTCTTTATAGCGGATCTTTTGTTGAGTGAGGTACAGATAAAGAAGGCACAAATCTTGTGGGATGGGCATCCTTGCCCGTCCTTATGTACTTCACCAGACTAAGAACCGCTATATTTACCTGATTACAATTCTTTACTCGTGTCGAATAATAAACTGTAGATTGCTTAAATTACAAGATTTTACTGAGTTCTTCATGAAAAAATCATAAAGAAGACAGGATTCTTCCGGATTTATAAAGATTGTTTGGTAAAGTTTTTTTATACAAAAAATCTGTAAGGATCAGATCCCCCGACTTCTTTGAGGATGCCATTGGCGAATCAGGGGTAAGACCCCTCCGAAACCCGGAATCCCGCCGTCACCATAGAATGGTGCGGCTAATTGAACAAAGCCCACCTGCGTGGGCTAAATAAAGAATTTAGCCCACGCAGGTGGGCTTTGTATCGATAGCCCCACCCTTCCAGGGTGTGGGCGTTATGTCGGGTATGCGAGAGAACTGTTTCGATCCTCATTGAGGGGTCAGACCTACCATTCGCTCTTCTGCATCCTCTCCCTTAGGGAGGAGAGGGAACAAGAATTAAAAGCTCCCTCTCCCTTGGGGAGAGGGCTAGGGTGAGGGCAATTCATACCCGGATTTTGACTAATTAGGTTGTGGTGCTTCCCTTCCTTGCAGTAATGGCTCAGTAGACTCTGGTCTTAAACCGACGCTTTCTGCGGATAACAATGTTGTCCAATCAGATTTTAATTGGGCATTATTAGGATTGGATAAACGCAAAGCCGCTAAAGTGGCTAGGCTGTCTTGCCAAATGCCAGCTTCTGCATAAATATTTACCCGCTGAGTCGGGGTGGCATTATTTAACTTGGTTAACAGTTCAGAGGGTTGAATGCGCTTGATCGTACCGTCCACAACGCGATCGTTGGAACGTTCTGTTGGATTGCATACGACTGACAAGAACCATCGGTACGATGAGCCGACTTTTAGGGAAGTCTTCGTTAAGGGAAGACCGACAATTCCTGCTTTGCCACTTGATTTGTAGGTTTGCTTGAAGGATTTTTGATTTTCATCCTGCACAACTAGCTCTAGTGGTCGAGAAGTTTGAGGAATATAGAAAAACAAAACCGGGTTTGCTGCTGTTGTTAACCCGACGTTAGATTTGGGAACTAACGCTGTCAGAGGTTTGAGTTCTCCTCTCGATATACAGCTATCTTGCTGTTTGCGCGCTCCTCCTGCAACTCGTCTACCTGGTACTCCTAAATTAGTTGGTGCATTAAATTTGATTCGAGCTTCTGCACTGCTAAAAGGGATGAGGAAGGACAGTCCCAAAGTTGCAGCTAGGAATTTTTTCTTCATTCTATGTTCTACAAGAATCTTCATAATCACAACCTGATAGGTGACAACGATCGCTATGGCTAAAAGTCAATTTTTAAGTTAACCGATACAGTAGCGGGTTTTCGTCTTAGTGATTTGTCAAGCTGCTATTAAAGAAGTTTGACTGTTTCTGTATCAACTAAGTTTGGAGAGGTTTCCCCTGTTTATATACGCGCGAGCAAAATCATGTTATGCAGTTGTTCTTTATTCCTTTCACCCAAAAGTCTAGATTATCTGAGTTTCCGCCATTCTTAATTTTTGTTACAAAACTATTGAGCCTTGGAAGCGATCGGCCGTCATGTTATACCGTTTCTTTGTGAAGCTGCATATATTACCCCCCGGCTACGCCGTCCCCCCTTGCCAAGGGGGGACTACAGGGGGGTCTTGATTATGTGCATCTTCATACAGAATTGGTATTAATTATTTTTTCATACCCAAAGGTAGGATTGGTGGCACAATGACGTACCTACAGGCAAGTTTTCACTCTCTTGGGGAGGAAGGTCAACAATAGAGCATCCTTCCTGAGTTGAGCGAACAGTTTATTATAAAATTGGTTCATTGATTTAGCAGTTTGTCATTTTATCCAAAGTATGCCTAATGGCAGATTGACTAGAGTGCAATCATATATATGACAATTATTTTGGAGTCTAATTGCATTTAGTGGGATAGAACCCAAAACATTTGAAGAAGGAAGAAGGAAGAAGGAAGAAGGAATTCGTAGGAAATTTATATATGTGGATACAGGACTCCAACTCAAAACAGGTTCCCTGTAGAGGTCGGGGTATTAAACCCCCCCCCGCAAGGATAGATAAAGCGCTGATTTCTTGTTATATAAAAGCGAAAAAAGATGATTAGTGAAGTTTCGGAAAAAAAGATGCACTTAGTCAGGTGGCTGCTGGCAGTTGGCTGGCTGATATTAATATGTTCTTTAATTTACGATCCAATTTCACTTTGGTTGACAAACCCCAGCAATCTCATAAGTCCTTTTCATATTAATTCTAAGAAGAACCTCGACTTATTGAGTTGCGTCAAAGTTCAGGGAGTCTGCCTGGAAGAACATCCATATGGGATTGGGGCACGCATCTTTTGGGCAATGGTTCTACCGATAGGAATCATGATTTTGTTGGTGTTTGGTCATGAATTTTGGCGACGAATTTGTCCGTTGTCTTTTTTCTCGCAGATTCCTCGGGCACTAGGAATACAACGCAAGCGGAAGATAGTGAACCTTGAGACAGGAAGTTTGCGTTACGAATTGGCAGGTGTAGAAGAGGGGTCTTGGCTGAGTCGCAATTATCTATTTTTGCAATTTGGTTTGTTATACTTGGGCTTGAATTTTCGCATATTATTTGTGAATAGCGATCGCATGGCAATGGCACTTTTCTTTGTATTTACGATCGCTTCAGCCATCAGTGTGGGTTTTCTGTTCAAAGGAAAAAGTTGGTGTCAGTATTTTTGCCCGATGGCACCTGTGCAAATGTTCTATACGGGTACGCGGGGGTTACTGGGAAGTGACGCTCACCTAAAACCGGCACAAAGCATTACCCAGTCAACCTGTAGAACAATCGATATTTCGGGTCAGGACAAAAGCGCTTGTGTTAGTTGTCAATCTCCTTGTATCGATATTGACGCGGAGCGCTCTTATTGGGATGGAATTACCAGAGCGGATCAAAAACTGGTGTTTTACGGTTACTTTGGTTTGATGCTGGGATTTTTTGTCTTCTACTTTTTGTATGCCGGCAACTGGGATTATTATTACTCTGGAGTGTGGAACCGTGAATTGGGGCAGTTACGCACACTTTTCAACCCCGGATTTTACATTTTTAATCGTCCAATTCCCATTCCCAAGTTAATTGCAGCTCCCGTAACCTTGGCTGTTTTTTCTGCTGCTTTTTACTTCATTTGTGTTGCTCTTGAAAAAGCCTACAGGAATTATCTGAAACAGAAGAATAAATTCTTGAATGAAGAACAAGTTCTGCACGTTTGTTTTGTCGTCTGTACTTTTATATCATTTAACGTCTTCTTCATGTTTGGCGGTCGCTCGAATTTGGACATATTACCAAATGGGGCGATTATTGCAATTAACACAATCATCGCATTAGTTAGCACGATGTGGTTAAAGCGGAGTTTGGGACGGAGTAAAGAGCTTTATTCTCGTGAAAGTCTGGCTAGTAGTCTGCGTCGGCAGTTGAACAAGTTAGCAGTAAACTGGTCAAATTTGCTAGAAGGACGTTCCTTGCAAGACTTGAACCCTGGTGAAATATACGTTTTGGCGAAAGTCCTCCCTGGTTTTAATCGGCAAGACCGTGTGGGAGTTTATAAAGGAGTTTTGCGGGAAGCTTTAGAAGAGGAAGGTCGAAACGAGAGTTCGGAAGTCCTCAAAGGTCTGCGTCAGGAATTGAGCGTCACCGACGAGGAGCATTATTTTGTCTTAGGGGAACTAGGGGTAGAAGATCCGAGCTTGCTAAATCCTCAAAAGCAACTAAGTCGGGAAAATAAATTGCGACTTGAGAGTTATCGACGAGCATTAGAGTTACCGATCCTGGAACTGGTGGAAAATGGTACACCTTTACAAGTAGCGATAGAGCGTCAGCAAAAGCAAATTTTGGCATTGAGACAAGAATATGCCATTACTGCAGATGAACAGGAACAAGTTTTAGCAGAGATGTTTAATCAAGACGGTGTTTTGTTGCGGACAGCGGAAACCCTATTAGCTGGATTGCAAGACTTGGCTGTGAGCAGTCAAATACTGTCCAACTCAGTGCCAAACCCGCAAGCACCTGTTTATGTTTTGCTGCGAAAAGCTGTGCTGGAGAAGGAGAAACTGGTTACCACTCAGTTATTCCGGATCTTAGAAATGCTAGGGGACTCTCCCGAAGCTATGAATATTGCTCGTTCAACAGGGATATTAGCGGTAAATGTCATCGGTGAAATTCTGCGGTCTAATGAAGGACAATTAGGATGGCAACAGCGTTTGGGTTCAAGGGTTTTTGGTTCATTACGTCAACAAAACCAGCTAACCCAGCGAATCTCACTATCAACACAAGCACCTAGCACTCATAATGGTGTAGCAACCAAACCATATACCCTTGGAGTTCCCAACCAATTAGGTGGGAAGCGGGTATCTCATCTGGGGGCAATAAATGATGTTTTAATCGAACTCTTGCAAGATTTAGATCCCTTAGTGCAAGCTGCCAGTCTTTATGCTCTGCATCAATCTAGTCCCCTTGTTGGCATTCAATCCGCTCATCAAGTGCTGGATACCAAGGAAAATAAAGATTGGTTGGTAAAAGAAACAGCTCAAAGAATTCTCGGTCAGAGTCAGCATCACAATAAGATCCCTATACCAACTCTAATTGCTCAGGTCAGAGCAATGGGACGTACAGAAAGACGAACTTTTCAGCAACCGACAATTCGAGTTGGACGAGGAGACGAGAACGATATCATTATTTTAGATAAACGTGTTTCCCGCCAGCACGCGATATTTTATGTGGATCGCAAGGGAGTCAGTGTCAAAGATTTGGGAAGCAGCAACGGTTTGCGGATTGGCTCACATCAGATTCACGACCAGCAGATACAACTAAAACAAGGTGATATTGTTCGGTTTAGCAGTGGGGATCAATTAGTTATTCTCGTGCAGTGGGAAATGCGATCGCTCCAGGAAGATACAATCACAGAATCTGTGGGAACTTTAGAAAAACTGTTTTGGCTTTATGACAGCAGTTTCTTCCAAGGGTTGAGAGCAAATGCTTTGATTGAACTGGCTCGCAATGCCAGCGTCCGGGTGTATCATCCCCAACAAGAAATCTGCAAAATGGGAACACCTGCGACTGAACTTATAGTCTTGATTGATGGGGAGGCAATGGTACTTCCCAGCAAAATAGGCAAAGATGTGAGTATCTCACCGGGGCAAACTATTGGTGAACTGGGAGTCCTTACCCACAGCCATTATGTGGCAACAGTCGTGACCGGAGGGGTAAAAACTCGGACTTTAGCTATCAAAGCTGCATATTTCGAGGCAGTGCTTTCACAAGACCCAATACTAGCAAAGAATCTCTTAGAAATAGTTAGTACCCGTCTCCAGGAAAGTTTAGGACAGGCATCTGCTATTACTCAAATATAATCGGCTGCAAGATCCCCAACTTCGTGAAAGTCGTCGGGGATCTGACGACCCTCATACCTCATTACCAATCATTAATAATGATGTGTTTTTTGGAATCAGTATGAATTTTCCCCTGTTTTTTTAACTTGCCCATCAATCGTGTAATTGTCACTCTGGTAGTGCAGCAAGCGATCGCAAAATCTTCATGAGTCAGACGCACGCTTAAACGAATTCCCTGTGGTACTTTTTCGCCAATTTCCTGTTTCAAAAAGTGCAATACATGAAGTAAACGGTCTTCTAATTGTCGCATTCCCGAAATTACTAAAAAAGATTCTGTTTGCCGCAACCGCTGATTAATTTTTGGTAAAAGGACATGACTGAGCCTTGGGGAAGCAGCCATCTCTGTTAAGTGAATTGATACTAAAGAAACATCCGACAAAGCTGTTGCTTGGTAAGTATGCAGCGAAGTCATGCTAGAACCAAAAACCATTCCTTCTTTGACAAACCCTACCAACACTTCTTCGCCAGTTTCACAAAGAGTACTTAACTTCACCAAACCTTCTGTAACATACCAAAGCACTTGCGGATACAAAATAATAGTTTCTCGGGAGCAATGTTTGTGTAAAGGCCGATCCTGAATAAAGTCGAAATCGTTCTCTAACGGCAGTAATTCAAATTGCGACCGCTCAGTAATATCACGTAATAACCAGCGTAAAACTTGAGGTTTCCCCTCTTGGTTGCGGATAGAAGTCACCGTCAAAGCAGCTTTAAAACTATTGCCATTTCGGGGAAGCAAGGAGACTAACAACTCTTTGTTTCGATCCGATTTAGATAGTTGGTTAAGCAAGCTGCGAAAACACTGACGAGATTCTAAAGTCACAAAATTAATTATTGGTTTGCCCACCATAACCTGCTTTGAGAGGTTAAATAAGACCTCTGCAGCCCGATTGGCTTCTAAGATTAGACCGTGGGCATCAGTCACCAAATAGCCATCCGGTGCAAACTCAAATAAATCTTGGTAGCGTTGACGTTCGGCTTCTACCAAATCTCTAGTTCTGATTAGTTCCTCGTTTTGTTGGTATAATTCCTCTGCAGCAATCTGCACTATTTCTGAAGCATTGCCCAGTTCTTTGTAAGCTTGGGGTAATATATCTGGCAACAAAGGCAATGCACCAGCACTTTGATACAAGTAAGCCAAGCGCTTGTACATTGCTTCTGCACGCAGGGTAAATCCGTTTATATCTAACTTTTGTATATCCACCCTTGTATCCCCAGTATCTTAGCCACAACATTCAAAAAACGAAAATCCACTATATATATATACTTTGCAGTCGCCAAGCTGTAAAATTATAGAGATAATATTTCTAAAAAGTCTGATATTTTGAACTGTTTTTCACTTCTTGGAGAAAAACAGTTCAAAAGTTTTCGTTTTAACCAAAAACTCATTCCATCATTATTGTAAGGGAAAATTTTATTACGAGGGTCAACAACTTGATTGACTTTTTGACAAACGGCTATGGATTGTAATTTTATCCATCATAAATCGCGTCTAATAGCTGTGTCTTCTCCCGAAATTCACATTAGCACCCAGCAATTTCTATATCTCAAGCTAGATATTTTTCTGCTAAAAAATATAATAGATTAAGTCATAAAATAATTATGCATTCTTTGAAACTCAGTGTAGGGACAATACCATTCGGGAAGCTCCGCTAGATGTAGGGTATTGTCACTACGTCTTTTGCTTTTTACCGCTTACCCTTTAAACCTTACCGCTACCAATTAAATACAATAGGGCCATGCGAACAGCAACACCACTGGTGACTTGGGCTTGAATCAAACTAAATTCTGGGTCATCCATTAAATCTGAGCTAATTTCGACACCACGGTTAACTGGGCCGGGGTGCAAAACCTTGACATTTGATTTGCACAGACGCAGTGCTTCCCGTGTAATACCAAACATTTGATGGTATTCTCGCAAACTCGGTAATAAATTAGCGGTCATGCGTTCCTTTTGCAAACGCAAAGTCATGACAAAATCAGCATCCCGTAAAGCTGGCTCTAGCTGCCAATGGACAAATAATTGAGGAGTGGGGAGTGGGGAGTTAGGAGTTGGGAGTGGGGGACAAGAAACTTCCCTCTGTTCATCACTGACATACTCAGCAAATAACTGGGGTAGCAGGGTGGGTGGTGCTGCTAGGTGAACTTCTGCACCACTAGCTATTAAACTCCAGATATTCGATCGTGCGACACGAGAATGTACAATGTCGCCAACAATGGCAATCTTTTTACCTTTGAGAAGTTCGAGTCGCGGATTATCAGAGTCAATAAGGCTTGCGATCGTAAATAAATCTAGGAGTCCTTGGGAAGGATGCTCGTGTTGACCATCACCAGCATTCAGTACACTAACTCGGGTACCCAGACGATCCATTTCAGCCGCGATTGCATTCGGTACTCCTGCCTGTTGATGGCGAATTACCATAATATCGCATCCCATCGCCAAATAAGTCTTCGCCGTGTCGAGAATTGTTTCTCCCTTTGTCATCGAAGAAGTTGCTGTGGCAAAGTTCAGTGTATCCGCACTCAGACGCTTTGCTGCCAGTTCAAAACTGCTGCGAGTGCGTGTAGAAGGTTCAAAAAATAAATTTGCCACTACCTGTCCCTGCAAAGTTGGCACTTTTTTCGTCCGTCGTGAAAGCACCTCCCGAAAACTGGCCGCAGTTCGCAAAACGGTGTCGTATTCAGCGGTAGTGAAATCAGCCAGGGAAAGAATATGGTGACGAGTCCAAGGAAGAGAAGTGGTAGGCATAAAATAGGGTTAGTGGATAGTGGTTAGTGGATAGTGGTTAGTGGATAGTGGTTAGTGAGGTTGTTTGACAACCTACAACCAACGACCAACAACCAACAACCTACAACCAACGACTAACAAATAACAAATAACAACTCAATGAGGAAGATGCAGAACATTTAAAGCGAAAGAAATCAGTGAGAGGAAAATCATAAAGCCGATTGCATCCAATAAGGTAGTCACCAGTGGTCCACTAATCAAGGCCGGATCGAGTTTTAGCCGCTTTAACCCCATTGGCAAAAATGTTCCCAATGTTACAGCCACCAGAGTATTTAGTGCCATCACTGCTCCTGCAACTACACCTACCCAACGCTCTTGAGGAGTTGCCCAGATCCTAGACAGCAATATCATAGTCGTGCCTAGTGCTAAGGCTGTACCTAATCCTGCCGTCAACTCCTTGCGAAGGATTTTCAAGGTATCTTTTGGTGTTACTTCTCCTACACCAAGTCCCCGAATGGTAACTGTTAAAGCTTGAACACCGACAGTCCCACCAGTATTGGAGAACAAGGGCATAATTACTGCCAGCAGGGGTACCGATGAAATTACAGATTGAAACGGAGCGATCGCACTTGATGCTCCAATATACAATGCCATAATCGCCAGCAACCAAGGTAAACGCTTGCGAATGGTAACTAATGGAGCGGATAGCGCACCGTCATCACCACCGCTGACCCCCGCTAATTTTTGGATTTCAGCGGTGGCTTCCTCTTCCATGATGTCTACCACATCATCAATGGTGATAATGCCGACTAATCTTTCTTCCCGATCGACTACCGGCAAAGCAATGAGGTCATAGCGCTTCATGATTTGCGCTACTTCTTCTTGAGAAGTTTCTGTTCTGGTTTTGATGACGCGATCGCTGGCAATATTTTTGATTGAGACATCGGGAAATGTAAACAGCAATTGTCTGAGTGAAACAACACTCACCAATTTGCGGTTGTCATCTGTGACGTAAGCATAATAGATAGTTTCTTTATCTTCGTCCTGACGGCGGATTTTACACAGTGCTTCACCTACCGTTAAACCTTCCCGCAACCAGACATATTCTGTTGTCATCAACCGTCCTGCAGTCCCTTCCGGATAGCCCAGAATGGTTGCTGTTGCTTGGCGTTGTTCGTGGCTGAGTTCCTGTAACAGACGTTTGACGACTCCCGCTGGTAATTCATCAAACAATTCCGCCCGTTCGTCAGGACTCATCGCTTCAACAAGTTGCACTACTTGCACATCATGCAAGGAATTTATCAGTTGTTCTTGGACTTCTGGGGGTAAATATTCAAATACATCAATTGCTTGCCCTTTATTGAGTAAACGGAATGCGATCGCCCGTTGTTTTTTGGGCAATTGCGTAATGTACTCCCCCACATCAACTGGTTGTAAACGATTCAAATCGAACTTCAATTGGTTCAAGTCAGCAACATCAATCGCTGAATTGCGAACATCCTGTATGAGCATAAAAACCTCCCTATAGTCTCCCCCGCACTGGGAGACTTGCTCGCCAGCTTAGAGGAGGTTGGTACTGCCATCTGGTGGACTGCGGTCCATAAAATCCTAAAATTCGGTATCGATATCCAATCAAGGCATCGCTAAGTAATAATCCTAACTCGGAAACGTGTAAAAACGCATAATCCGGTAGATGCTATATGTACGTGTGACTTTTTAGTGCTATTGCACACAAGTAAGCCACTAATGCCCTGATTTTCAGTTTACTTTGAGTAAATTTTACTACTCTTATCATCTGTGTCAAGCCCCAAAAAAAATAATTTCTAAGCTTCACACAGTCAAAATATTTACAACTTACAAGGTAGTTTTTTTTCTGAGAATTATCTGCTAAATTATGTGATAATACTGAAAAAAAATTGGACAGATTCAGGTAATTATAGATGTAAAAGCCCTAATGTTTAGCTCAAAGACAATTTTTAGTCAGATAAAACCGAGATTAAACTTCGTCGGAAATTTAGTGCATTCCGGAAGATTCACAAAAGCCAATTACACTGGTTCTGCAAGAGTAGGGTTATCTATTCTACAAGGAATTAGTACAGGGAGGCAGCTTGAGGCGATTGAATAATTTTATTGAATTTATATTTACTTATATCTTAATTTGTGGCTAGCTGATTGTGGGTCTTCCTTTGGGTAAATTACACCATTTAAGAAACTTCTAACTTTGGAGTCTTTAATTTATATCGCGAGTTCAATTTCAATTTAAATGGTTCATTGGGCTACAGAAGCCTTTTAGATCCCCTTTTCTTTGAAAGTTGTCGGGGATCTGTACTAGGGATGTTCTGAACCGGGTTTATAACTGAGAATTACTGGCGGTAAGATGTCAGTCAGGGCGATCGGATTATACTAGATAAGAGATTTCTTGTCTAAACCTATGCATTATGTGCTAAAGTTGTGCATAAAGACATATGGATAAGTTTTATGGTTGTATATCGACCTCATGAATTCGGAACTCTAATTGGAAAGTCAACATCGACATTACGTCGATGGGATAGGGAAGGAACTTTACCAGCAAAAAGAGGAAAAGGAAACCAACGCTATTATACAGAGGAAGATATAGCCAACGCTTTAAATATAGAGCAACCACTCAAACAAGGGAAAATAGTTGTTTATTATCGCGTTTCTACTCATGTTCAGAAAGTTGACTTAGAGCATCAAAGACTAGCCCTGGAAACATATGCATTAAATGCTGGTATAGCTGTTGATGAATGGGTAAAAGATTTAGGAAGTGGCTTGAACTTCAAACGTAAAAACTTCTTGGCTTTAATGAAACAAGTAAGAATGGGCGAAATTTCTCATATCATTGTTGCTTATAAAGACAGATTATGCAGATTTGGGTTTGAATTTCTAGAAGAGTTCTGTTCTTGGTATAGTTGTAAAATTACTGTTGTCAATCAATTATCTCTTTCTCCCCATCAAGAATTAGTGGAAGACTTACTTGCAATAATCCATTGTTTTAGTTCAAGGCTTTACAGTTTACGAAAATATAAGACGGAAATCAAAAAAATGATTGAATCAGAAAATATTAGTTGATTTGATTCGTTTCAAGAGCGCTATAATTTAATCAATAGATAAATTAAAGGCGGTGGTAGTAGTTGTCGAAAGTAACAATACAAACTTCAATATTGAAAAATCAAGACAATGTTGCAGCTGTTTATTTTTTAGAAGAGTATGCAGTAATTTTTGGTTCTGCCATCCGTACAGGCTTCTCGATTCGTAACAAATTAGGGGCAGATACAAATAAAACTAAGCGCCAATTAGAAAGCGATATTTCTAAGGAGTTAGAGTTGAGATATGGGTTGTCTTCAACAGATGCTCGTAACGCTTATAGCAAAGCAGAAGCTGCCTATACTTCTCAAGTTGAATTAGTTAATTTATATATTGATGAACGCTACGAATCAATTAAGGCTGTCAAGAAGTCGATTAAAAAGTTAGAGAAACAATTGGTCAAGGCTGAAAAACAAAAAAATGAGTTAAAAATTAAGCACATCAAGAAAAAATTACACTACAAAACCAATAAAATACAGTCATTACAAGCAAAAATTGTCAAATTAAAGGAGCAACGAGACAGCGGTCGGTTTAGCGTCACCTTCGGTAGTAGTAGATTATTTGACAAGCAGCACCGCCAGATAATTAATGGTTATAATAATCATCAAGAATGGTTAGAAGATTGGCGAAGAGCTAGAAATAACCGGATTTATTATGAAGGTGCAAAGCTATTTATTGCAGGCAATCAACTTTGTAAATATAATCCTACCGAACAAACATTGACACTTACCGTTCCACCATGTTTAGTGAATAAATATGGTAAAACAGTGACTTTATATGGCGTAAGCTTTAATTATGGTTCTGATTGGTTATCAGATGCATTAACGCCTACAAAATACCCCGATGGTAAGCCTCATGCTGATAAACAAAAATATCGGACGGGAACCTTAAAACCTGTAAGTTACGAATTGGCCAATCGTGCTGGTAGATGGTATATCAATGCAATTGTTGACTCTGTAGTTGGTACTATCGTTACCTCTGCCGAAAAAGGCGTTTTAGGAATAGACTTTAATCCAAGCAGTATTGATTGGGCAATTGTCGAGCGTCATGGAAATTTGCTTCGCCACGGTTCGATTAAAATTAATATTCAAGACAAGTCATCTAATCAAACTTCAGATATTTTAGGAAAAGCGATTGCATCCATTGTCCGAGTCGCTCAACAGTATCAAGTACCAATAGCAATTGAAGATTTAGACTTTACGCAAAAAAAAGCAGCCCTTAAAGAACGCTCCAAAAAATATGCAAGGATGCTGTCTAATTTTGCTTACTCCAAATTTACCCAATTGATTGAAACACGTTGTATCAGGCAAGGTGTGGAACTTAGTAGAGTCGATCCAGCCTATACTTCAGTCATTGGTATCACAAAATACATGGCTCTTTATGGGCTAAATTCTGGTTGTGCTGCCGCTTTGGTAATAGCGCGGCGCGGCCAAGGTCGTACTGAAAAGCTTCCGTTGGGTCATGTTCGTTACTTTAAAAGACCAGAGGATCGATTGAAGTCGGGGGCATGGGCTAAGGTGAGCAAGAAAATAAACATTTGTTCCGGCATAGCCAGAAACGAGTTTTATTTTCTTGGGGACAAAAAGGTAAAGACTAACCGTCTTTTGCATGGCAAGCCACGGCAAATACAGTTTACTAAGTGGGCTGGTCAAACTGTGCAGGTACTCCGTACCCCTCATATCAAATTAAAAACCTAGCGCTGGTGGTTTACCTGTCTACTTAGCAATTAATGGATAAGTTTGACAAGGTTTTTTGTAGCGCTAAATTTGGAAAGTGCAATGGTGAAAAATCCCAGATGCAGCCATCTGATGGTATTCTTTCACTGTCCACAGTCGAAGAATAAAAGGCGCTTCTTTGGAAATCATAGTTTAGGCACCTAATGAATCGATTGAGTGTTGACTATCTTAACGACCATCAGCGGTCTTATAAAGATGTATGTGGATGGATGTTTGCAGCAGTAAGCTCTTAAGCCAAAAGTCTATTAACAAGAGATAATAGAACATCTACTGCAAAACGTGGTCGCCGATTACAAGACTCCTAATTTTCTATATACAGGGCGCATTCCGTCAATCTTTATCAACTCAAATCATGAAAACAGCCAGCCAATTACAAACTCGCCTTGATTATTATTATCAGCAAATCAAGACAATCATCCTGATCCGGCAGAATCCAATTACTGGTTTGCTACCTGCTTCTACGGCAATAACTGCTCACGGTGATTATACTGATGCGTGGGTGCGAGATAATGTATATAGTATTTTGGCAGCTTGGGGTTTGGCGTTAGCATATCGGAAAGTGGATGAAGATAAAGGACGCACTTACGAGTTAGAACATAGCGTCGTCAAGCTGATGCGTGGGCTGCTGTTTGCGATGATGCGACAGTCACACAAAGTAGAAGAATTTAAACATACACAGTCGCCATTGGATGCATTACACGCGAAGTACAGCACAACTACTGGGGACATTGTAGTTGGTGATGATGAATGGGGACATTTGCAATTAGATGCCACATCGATATTTTTGCTGATGCTGGCACAAATGACTGCTTCTGGATTGCAGATAGTTTACACAATTGATGAAGTACATTTTGTCCAAAATTTAGTTTATTATATCGGACGAGCTTACCGGACGCCAGATTACGGAATTTGGGAACGGGGAAACAAAATTAATCATGGCAATCCAGAATTAAATGCTAGTTCCGTGGGGATGGCAAAAGCAGCTTTGGAAGCGATGAATGGACTGGATTTATTTGGCGTGCGTGGTAGTCAAGCATCGGTAATTCACGTCCTGCCAGATGAAATCGCTCGCGCCAGAATTACTCTAGAATCGTTACTACCGAGAGAATCTGGCTCTAAAGAAATTGATGCGGCATTGTTGAGCGCGATTAGCTTTCCAGCGTTTGCAGTGGAAGATATCGAATTACGCGATCGCACTCGCAATGATATTATCAACAAACTGGAAGGAAAATACGGCTGCAAACGCTTCTTGCGCGACGGACACCAAACAGTCATTGAAGACACCAAGCGTTTGCATTACGAACCGGGGGAACTTAAACAATTTGAGCATATTGAATGTGAATGGCCGCTATTTTTCACCTATTTACTACTAGATAGCTTGTTTTGCGGCGAAAAAGAGCAAGTTACCCATTATCAAGAGCGTTTAGAGTCATTACTTGTCGAACGCAATGGTTTGCTACTGCTGCCAGAACTTTATTATGTGCCATCCGAGAACATCGAAGCCGAAAAATTAGCACCCCAGAGTCAGCCGCGTTTACCTAATGAAAATATTCCTTTAGTATGGGCACAGAGTTTATATCTTCTCGGGCAAATGTTGAGTGAAGGGTTACTTGCCGTTGGCGATATTGACCCTTTAGGACGACACTTGTGTTTGGGGAAAAATCGGGAAGCATTGGTGCAAATTGCCTTACTAGCTGAAGATGAAGATTTACAATCAAAGCTAGAAGTTTATGGGATTGAGACGCAAACACCCAAACAAATAGAACCAATTCAAGTTAGAGAAGCAGATGAATTGTTATCTATTTATACCCAAATTGGACGCAATGCCAAACTCGGTTTAACTGGCCGTCCCCCCCGCCGTCCCAGAAGTTTGACAACATCAAGAATTTTTCGTATAGGTAGTGAGAACGTAGTATTTTTATCCGCATTTTTAGACGCCCAGCAGTTCTACTTAACCCTTGATTACCATTTTCTAGTCGAACAACTTAGAGGTGAACTGGCTTATATTCAAAAGTATTGGGGCGATTTAGGACGTCCTACCCTAACATTAATGTTGACACACACCATCCTAGAAACCGGCAGTGAGGCATTACTTAATTTAATGCAGGAATTGAAAAATGGTGTATTTCACGGCGTGCGAGTCAAATTAGGACGATTAAATCAGTTGATGCTGACAGCTACCGTCGAACGGATTGACTTTCTTGAGGAATTTGAATTTCCCCAGTCTGCAGTTAAAGATGCTGCACCTCGCCATCTTTACCTGGGTTACCATCCTGATAAGAATTGGCAGTTAGGACATACCCAAGAATTCCAGATGGAGTATGAAACAAACGTAGATAGTTTGCTTTCTTATTTGCGATCGGCAGAAAATATCTACGAACAAATAGAGTTGTTGCAGACGTTGACACGTTTACACGGACTCGAATTTGATACTGGCTTTGGCGGTTCTGAAACTCCCGTGACTGTAGCAGACTTGCTGGATGAAGTATACACCAAAGCCGCAGAACTGGGAATCTGGGCGGTTGTGCGTCGAGCTGCGGGTTTGCTACAAATGGCGGATATGGGTTTGTCTGATGTGGTCACAAGTGTTGTAGTGCGCGGGAAGCAGATTGCCGTGGGTAAAGCTTACAGTGAAGCATCATTGATAACCACACCATTATCCCACAGCGAAATCGTCGAGAAAATTAATAACTTCTGTCGGGAGGATATACGCGATCGCGTATTAACTCAAGAAATTCTAATTTATGTGAGCATCCTCATCAAGTCAGAGCCTGAGTTATTTCAAGGATTGTTGACAATCAGAGTCGGCTATCTGATTTTGTTGCTGACCAGCGAAATTGGGCGGGAGTTGTATGTAACTCAAGATGAAGCTTATGAAAAATTAATGCAACTTTCACCATTTGAAGTCAAAACAAAATTAAACAAAGTATTACGAGAGTATGCTGGTATGAGTAATTTATTACGCCTGCAAGAATCACTCCACGTCAAACAAAAAGAAAGTGAGATTAATTGGGTAATACCATTAACACTGATAGAGGAAATCGAAGAACCAGTCGGTGGATGGCGGAGATATCGCAAAGCCGAAGGGACAACTGGAAGGGTACCCAAAGACTTTTTCCAGCAAGTTTGGCTGTTGATGAAACATTCTAAAGGCGTAGTAATTGGCGATAAACTAGAACGGCGGAATCGTTTGGATAGTGAGGTGATGTTGTCAGAAATGACACCTGGGGAAAAGAACTTTGCCCTACTAGTTGAACATTTATTAAATAAAATCGAGTCACCCGAGTACCGTCAAGTTAATATAGAAGCTTTGATGGAATTAGCCGCCATCGCTTCCAAGAACCCCGACCTCCAAATTGAAGAGTATATCGTGTTGGATGTATTAGTCGGTCATGCTGTGCGGGTCGCATGGTTAGAATTGCACCCAGAAAAAGGCGATCGCTATGACGAATATAAAGCATCAGCTTGGCGATCGTTTTACAATACCTCTCCTTCGGATTGCGCTAATTATATTGTGAAGGCATTCCGCGTCTTGACTGAGTTTGTAGAAGATGTGGCAACTCCTGTTTAACGATTCAGGCTATTGCGATCGCGGATTTTGAAGGGATTGAAGGATTTCACGGAGAATCTAAAAATTAATTATTCTTTCGGGCGATCGCGGATTTTGAAGGGATTAAAGGATTTCACGGAGGATCTAAAAATTAATTATTCTTTCGGGCGATCGCGGATTTTGAAGGGATTAAAGGATTTCACGGAGGATCTAAAAATTAATTATTCTTTCGGGCGATCGCGGATTTTGAAGGGATTAAAGGATTTCACGGAGGATCTAAAAATTAATTATTCTTTTCCGTGGAATCCGAGTAATCCTTTAAAATCCGCGATCGATGTTTATTAATTTTTGTTGCGCTGCGGGCACTACTTAACAGACACAGCATCAACGTCAATGGTGTCTGTAGCGGAGTTGGAAGTGTCTGTTGGATTGGGGGTGTTGGCGTCTAGGTTACTATTTTTACGTGCCTTGAAACCTTCAATGGCTACCTGAGACACCTCAGAAATTAGCAATGTCAAAAGGAAAACATCGTCAATTTGTCCCACAATAGGTAGAAAGTCAGGAGCAATATCAATTGGGCTGACTAAATAAACTAGCGTACCTATAATTGCCCACCAGCGGTACTTAGGGTTGTGAAGTAAATTTCGATACCAACCATAAACTGCTTGAATTGAAAATTTCATGTGTTTGACCTCCAGTTACCTTTAATTTTGGCAGATTATACTCTAAACTCCCTGTGGGAATAACCGCCATAGTTTGGTATGGAAGACGCTACTTAATTGCAACTTATGACTAAATTAATAGCGATTGGTAGTTAAAACGAGTTTGGAAATTGTGCATAAATCTTTAAAATTAAGATGCTTTGGGATACTTGTTCGAGGAGTTAACGGAGGTAAGCGAAAACAGTGGATATTATAGCTGAGTTTAAAAAGGGCGGACCGGCAATGTACGTCTTGCTGCCGCTATCAGTCTTGTCTTTGAGCGTGATTTTTGAACGTCTGTGGTTTTGGCTGCGAATTTTGAGCCAAGAAAAGCAAATCGTTGAGCGGGTCTTGGAAGCTGCTCGTGAAAATTGGGAAATGGCGGCGGAAATAGCTAGGCGTGCAACCGATAAACCGATTGGTCGGTTTCTCTATGCACCCCTAAGCCTGCCGCAAACCGATGCAGAAAGTTTCCGATTGGCATTGGAATCAACAGCAGAAGACGAGATTGCTGGGATGCGTCGGGGAGAAAAACTTTTGGAAACTGTAATTGCTCTTGCACCTCTGTTGGGGTTATTTGGTACAGTTTGGGGTTTGTATCAGTCTCTAGGAGCAATTAAGATTGGCGATTTGGGAACTGAATCTACCGCTGGAGTGACTACTGGTATTGGGGAATCTTTGATTAGTACAGCAGCAGGGCTAGTTGTTGCTATCTTCAGTTTGGCATTTTATCGTCTATTTCAAGCTTTTGTAGTTAACCAAGTCAGAATTTTTCGCAAAGCAGGGAACGATTTAGAACTGCTCTACCGTCAGTCTCCGCCTGATTTTAGCAATCGGACACGAGAACAACTGGCACTGAATGAAGAAATAACGCAGGAAACTACACGAGAAAAGTTCACTCCACCCCGCAAACGAGGTAAAAATAGGTTTTTGGAACAACCTCCCGAACCTCCAACAGAAACTGATATCACTGAATAGAAAAGGAACCTGATAATTGAACAATAGAGACGATGAAAGTTAACCTGCATACCCCAGTTGAAGAAGTCCAAGTCCAAATAATTCCCCTAATTGATGTTATTTTCTGTATCCTGACGTTCTTTCTGTTAGCGTCTTTACAATTTACTCGCCAACAGGCAATTAACATTGATTTACCTAAAGCCAACAGCGGTACAACAGCGGCTGCAGCAACATCACAGCAACCGGGAGGGCAGTTATTGGTAACTCTCGACGCTGTTGGTCAAATTTATGTAGAAAAACAGCCCATACAACAGCAACAGTTGGAACAGTCTTTAAGGAACTATATCCAACAAAATCCTAACGGCGTTTTGGTACTGAATGCTTCGCGTTCAGCTACTTATAACGATGTCATCCAGGCATTAGATACCCTGCGACGAGTGGGAGGCGATCGCGTTGCTTTGGGAATTATTCCTGGTCCCTCTCAACAACCAATTAACTCACCTTTCCCTACTATTCCCAATTTTCCCATAAATCCTGGGGCACCGGGAACCGCACCATCTGTTCCGATTAATCCACCCAACCCGAACTTCAATCTTCCAGGTACAACCAATCAAGTTCCCTTGCCGGTTGTACCCAATCAACCCTCGACACCAGAAGGTGTTGTTCCTGTTAATCCTACTGTGACGGCTTCGCCAACACAAGAAGGAACTGGACAAACGAAGACTGCACCGAAAAAAAGGTAAATGGGAGTGGGGGAGACAAGGAAGAGTAGGGAGAAATAATTGCCCCCTTGTCCCCCTTTGCCTTCCTCCTAGCCCTCAAACCTAAAGAGATTTAATATGAATTCTATTCAGCGGAAAAATTACTGTTAACTTACAGATAATTGGCTTTTAGTCAAGTCTTTTTTCAGAAACTGCCATTCAAGTTTCAGGGGTTGTGGCAATGAATTTTGTGACGCTTTTAATTGTTTGGGTGGTAACAGCTGCTAGTTTGTACATTATTAGCAAGTTGCCTTTAGGAGTCGAAATTGATTCTCCTGGGAAAGCTTTCTTCTCGGCAGCAATTCTCGGCATCGTAACGGCATTAGTCAGACCACTTTTACGTCTTTTATTTGTAATACCGAATGTTCTGACCTTTAACTTGCTATCGAGCTTCTTCACCTTTGCGATTGCGGCCATTTCCTTTGGGCTTGCAGCCGCGCTGGTGCAGGGTTTTCGGCTGCGTTTTGGTATTTGGAGTGCGATTATCGGAGCATTTGCACTATCTGTAATCAGCAGCTTGCTCTACAGATTGTTGGGAGTCTGAATTTAGTTGTTAGTCGTTAGTCGTTAGTCGTTAATGGTTAGTTGTTAGGAGTTGGGAGGAGCGGAAATTAACACTCATCACTCATCTCTTATCATTCCTAACTCCTAACTCCTAACTCCTAACTCCGCTCCTCCTAACTCCTAACTCCTAACTCCTAACTCCTAACTCCGCTCCTCCTAACTCCGCTCCTCCTAACTCCTAACTCCTAACTCCTAACTCCGCTCCTCCTAACTATTCGTTAACAGTCGGAGGTGCGACAGCGGTGCTTGATTGTCCTGCAGCACGTTTTTCGCGTTTTTTGCGATCGGCTGAAACCATATCGGCCATTACGATCAGAGCTTGTGCCATTTTATCTAGATTAGAACGGTATAGCTCTAGGTCTTTAGTGAGTTTGTCATCAGACAGATGCAAACCAGTAGCAATAATTTTCAATGCGTCATTGCGCTGCTTTTCATCTTTGACTAATTCGGGATCTGCCTGTTCCAATAACGAAAATATACCGATCGCAAACAAACGACTATATTTAAAGTTAGAGTTGTTGGCGATCGCTTCGAGTGACGATTGTAAGTCAGCATCTCTAGAGTTAGGAGTTCCTTGACTCACCCACGCAATCAAATCTTTGGCTGACATACTAGAGGCTACATTTTGCAACCTTTGAGCATCTTGTATGTAACGGGTTGGATCTTGTTCTACAGCCTTAAGTATGGCAGTAAAAATTGACTCCTGGTCCCGTTCCGGCAGATAGCCTTGCATAAAGCGGTCAAAGGTAGTGACGACACCCAAAGCATAAATAGGATTGTAGCTAAAATCGACATTGACTGAGAGCAGGTGCATTTCCACCATTAGCTCTTCCACTACCCGACGATAAATCGTGTTGATTGGACGGGTGTGAGTGCTGTAGAAACTTCGCTTGGTATCAGAGACAGTACGGACGTTATTCACTCTTAATCACAAATAAAAAATTTTCGGGCGACGTTTGTTTATTTTCTCGCTTCAGGGTAACTTTGCCAAGTTATGGTTTCCTGAAGAACTGCTAATTTACAAGTTTATTGCGCTACAGATGTTTTGCGGCAAAAAAGCAAGTTGCTGGTACAACCATCTTAGTATTAGCTACAGGGCTGTTTTCCCATAACATAAATATACTAATCAAAAATTATGATACTCGATAACTGTTCATTAAATTTATGACCATTTCGCCTGAGTTACTCACCTTGGCTGACTACCTGGCCGGTGAATTTGATAATCGGGAACAAGCTCTAGCCGATCCAGCTTGGTACGTTCACCTGCGTATGTGGCAAAGACCAATTCCTTTATTCGGTCAAGACAGCCTGACCATATTTGCCGAACAAGCTAATGTTCTTAAATTAGATCAACCTTACCGTCAACGAATCATGCGTTTGATGGCAAGTTCTGAATCTGATCCACCCCTACATATCCAATATTATATGCCCAAAGACCCAAGTGCCTTACGTGGCGCTGGTTGCAATTCGGCTTTACTGAATACACTTACGCAAGAACAGTTAGATTTGTTGCCAGGTTGTCGGCTTGCAGTCACGCAGCAACAAATAGCTCCAAACCGTTATAAATTCTTTGCTAAACCACCAGATCAAGCCCGTTGCACCTTCACATATCTTGGTGATACCGTGCAGGTTTCTTTGGGGTTTGAAACAACAGGTGAAGAATTTTTGAGCTACGACAAAGGAATTGACTCTACAAATGGCAAAGCTACTTGGGGAGCGATTATGGGCCCTTATCGCTACACAAAAAGGAATCAGTTATGAGGAGCAAGGTTAGGAGTTAGGAGTTATGAGGAGCGGAATTAACTCTTAACTCCTCACTTCCAACTCCTAACTCTTGACTCTTGACTCCTAACTTTTTCTCAGCTAGCCATACTGCGGGGTACACCTTCTAAAGCCTCCTCCTCTGTTTCAAAGATTTCAAATACGGTGTCCATCATTGTGACTTCAAATACCAATTTAGCTTCTGGATGAACATTACAGATACGGAAACTGCCTTTTACTTTGTCAGCATCACGCATTCCGGCTACCAAAGAAGTAAGACCAGAACTATCAATGAAATTAACCTGACCAAGATTGACAACTACATGACGGCTGAGTTTGGAGATACACTCCTGTAACTTCAGACGAAATTGCCAAGCTGTGGTGATATCTAAACGACCCGTTGGTGTCAAAACGATAACAGTGTTACCGTCCTGAGTTGTATAGCTTTTTTGCTCTATTTGAATCACTGAGCCTCCGCTTGCCACTCTCTTGCTTTAACAGTTATCAGTTATCAGCTCAATATAAACAAGTCCTGTGTCCCCACCGATTGGTGGTGCTTACGCTATCTGGTTGATGAAAATCACCCTCCCAGAAGCATTCAGGACTGTTCACTGTTGGCTGTTGACTACTTTAATTGCGGCTTTTAAATGCCGTGGACTGGTAAGCCAAATAAATTCGCTTGAATACAGAATCACTCCAGCAACAGCGTGATTTAATTGACTCACTAGTAATTCAACTACCTGTAGATTGAGATTAACAAGTTACAGCTGCAACTGTCATCCTATTTGCTAGGTCGTTACTTTTAGTAGTTTAACTCACTAAAAAAGTCTTTTACTCCTTCGCGTTCCCGAAGCATATACTGAGTATGAAAAAAGCTAAAGTTCTGAGTGTGTTTCCGAAGGCTGCGGTGAGTATGAAAAATCACAAAGATATTTAGAAGCATGACTCTAATTCAGTATCGAATGCTAAATATGCAACTGTAAACTGCATTTTAATACTGAGGATATAAAATTCATAACTTCTAACTCAGGATTAGCTGTCTTGGGACTTGGGACTCCAGTTAATCCAATCTTGAGGCTTGAGGAAGGTTTCGTATAATTCGGCTTCGGGAGAATTGGCTTCTGGCTGATAGCCGTATTCCCAGCGAACTAATGGCGGTAGTGACATCAGAATAGATTCAGTGCGACCGTTGGTTTGCAAGCCAAAAATCGTTCCTCGGTCATAAACAAGGTTAAATTCTACATACCTTCCCCGACGGTAGAGTTGGAAATTCCGTTGGCGATCGCCATATTCTATTCCATGTCGCCGTTCGACAATTGGTACATAAGCTGGTAAAAAGGCATTACCACAATCATTGACAAAAGTAAATAATTGTTCCCAGTTGCGTTGTGGTAGCGTCCCTACAGACTTACCGTAGTTAGCCGCCGCTTCATCTGGATTGGGCCCACGATATAATTCGCCTCTACCATCTTGGTAGTCAAAAAACAGACCGCCAATACCCCGTGTCTCGTTGCGATGCTTCAAATAGAAATATTCATCACACCAGCGTTTAAACGTCGGGTAATATTGGGAGTGATTTTTGTCGCAAGCTTGTTTCAGTGTCTTGTGGAAATGTGCCGCATCTTCAGCAAACGGGTAATATGGAGTTAAATCGGCACCGCCACCGAACCACCACACAGGACCCGCTTCAAAATAGCGATAATTGAGGTGAACGGTGGGTACGTAAGGGTTCCGGGGATGCAATACCAATGAAGTACCTGTAGCATACCAGCGATGGCCTTCTGCATCTGGACGCTGGGTGAGAATAGAAGGTGGCAAGTGAGAACCCCAAACTTCGGAAAAACCGACACCAGCTTGTTCAAAGATTGCACCCTCACGCATGATACGCGATCGCCCGCCACCACCTTCTGGACGTTCCCAACTATCTTGCTGAAACTTACCCACACCATCGAGTTGTTCCAACTTTTGCGTAATTTTGTCTTGCAATTGTTGCATAAACTGACTGACCCTAGCTTTAGCGTCAGTTGGTGGTAAAAAGGTGGATGATTCTACTGGCAAAGTCGGGGCTTGGGAGTTGGTCAACATAAATTTAACAGCCTAAATTACGTTTTGAAGAAAGCAACAAAAGTTTATGTATTAAATTTGCGTGGAAGAAGCAAGTGTTGATTTGTCAGTTCACATGCAATGCCTTTCCCAACCTGCTTTCTTGTTGATTGTCAAGCATTAACAGATTTTATGGACATGACTAAAAGTTATTTTCCCTTAAATCCGTATAGGCTTGAATATTATCAGACTTTTTTGGGTCTTTTTTTATGTGAATATTTACATACAACTTGTGAAAAATTAGTCAATTACCACTTGGAGCCTCATGGGATGATACTTTTAAGCATATTTCCACCAAAAGTATTAGGCTCAAGGTTTAGGAATAGCACCACGCTCCCACAATCCCCAGCAATCGATGTGGTGTTTTCGCCGCTTGTATTTAACTAATAACTTTTAAAAGTGCGTCAAGAGGAGGATTTTTCAAAATGCAAGCTTGGTTGTCCAAAGTCATCCAGCGTAAACGTCGTCGGGTTTGTGTTTCTCTGGTGCGAAGCTATCGAGAGATTAGCTTTGCCTCTGTGGATGAATTATGGCAAAAAGTAGTTGATTTAACAGACGTTTCCTGGCACCCTCTGCTTAAAAGTACTAACGTTCCTTATGGATTAGTACCTAAACCTGGATTGATTTACCAGGCAGTAACCCGCTTGTCGCCGATTCCAATACGTATTTTTGTCGAGCGCGTCAACCCTCATGAGTTGTTGACTATACGAGTATTGGCAATTCCCGGCATCGAAGAACGGGTAACTTACCAAGTAGAGTCCACTGTTTGCGGGACTTGTTTGTCTTATTCTGTAACCCTACGCGGCTGGTTATCACCACTAATTTGGTCGTTCTCTCGTCCTTATAGCGATCGCGTTGCCCGTGCCTTAGTGGAAGCAGTTGAACAAACGGCATTGCAAGCAGTGTCAGGAAAGAAAAAATCTCTCAATTTTGATTTTTAGCTTTTTGTTACTGGGAGCGTAGTTATTTCTTGATTGTTTTCACAACTAACCACTAACAAATAACAACTAACAAAGACCCTTAATATGGAAATAGATAAGAATTAATTTTGTTAAAAATTGTTACGGCAGCAAGGGTGAAAACACTATGTATGATGTCCTCGATTCCGATTCGGTTCTATCCATATTGCAGCCGGTTCAAGACCCAGAACTCCGCAAAAGTCTAGTAGAACTGAACATGATTCGCAACGTCAAAATTGACGGAGGCAAGGTGAGCTTTACTTTAGTGTTGACGACACCTGCCTGTCCCTTACGCGAATTTATCGTGGAAGACTGCCAGAAAGCCGTTAGACAGCTACCGGGAGTTACAGATGTATCTGTAGAAGTCACGGCAGAAACACCCCAGCAAAAGAGCTTGCCTGACCGCACTGGCATTTCTGGGGTCAAAAATATTGTTGCTATTTCTAGCGGGAAAGGTGGGGTGGGTAAAAGTACTGTAGCTGTGAATGTCGCAGTGGCACTGGCGCAAACGGGAGCAAAAGTTGGTTTGCTAGATGCCGATATTTACGGGCCGAATGACCCTACCATGCTTGGTTTGGCGGATGCGACTATTACCGTCCGCCAAGGCGAAAAAGGAGAAATATTGGAACCGGCTTTTAATCACGGTGTCAAACTCGTATCAATGGGCTTTTTGATTGACCGCGATCAACCCGTGATTTGGCGAGGGCCAATGTTGAATGGAGTAATTCGCCAATTTCTCTATCAAGTTCAATGGGGAGAATTGGATTATTTGATTGTGGATATGCCACCAGGAACTGGGGACGCTCAGTTAACTTTGACACAAGCAGTGCCAATGGCTGGAGTCGTAATTGTCACCACCCCGCAAAATGTAGCCCTGTTGGATTCGCGCAAAGGCTTGCGAATGTTTCAACAAATGAAGGTGCCAGTACTAGGTATCGTGGAAAATATGAGTTATTTTATACCACCAGATATGCCAGATAAACAGTACGATATTTTTGGTTCTGGTGGTGGGGAAAAGACCGCAAAAGAACTGGGAGTCCCGTTGTTAGGATGCGTGCCGTTAGAGATATCCGCTAGACTTGGGGGAGATAATGGGGTGCCAATAGTTGTAGGCGATCCCGATTGCGCCAGTGCTAAAGCATTGAAAGCGATCGCCCTGACCATAGCAGGGAAAGTATCAGTTGCAGCACTGGCTTGAATGAAGGAATTCGTAAGAGGTTGATATATGGGGATTGAAACCGCAACTCAAAACGGGCGATCTCTTTCTTGCCGGGGTATTAAACCACCAACTCCCGGATAGATGAAGTAATAATTTTTTTTGAAATTTTGTCAGGTTAATACACTACGTGCGGAGAATACAGATTTTTAGAGGTAACTAAATCTAAAATCTAAACATAAAGTCTAAAGTCGCTCCATGTTGTTAAAAAGTTCACGTTCCTCACTCCCTTCTTCTCGCTGGAAGAATTGGGTTAAACCCTGGCAGCAAGTAGACTGGCTGCTATTCATACTTCCCGTAGCGCTCAGTGCCTTCGGCGGAGTTATGATTCTCAGTACCGAATTGAGACAGCCTGTCGCTCACTGGTGGTTGCACTGGGCGCTCGCTGGTATTGGCTCCCTGATGGCGCTATTTATTGCCCGTATCCGTTATGAAAACCTGCTTCAGTGGCACTGGTTTTCATACGGACTGATTAACTTCAGTCTGATTGCTGTGATGTTCGCCGGTCGCAGCGCTAAAGGGGCACAGCGGTGGATTAACGTCGCTGGCTTGAACGTCCAACCATCAGAATTCGCCAAAATAGGAATGATTATTACCCTAGCTGCGGTGTTACACAAAACTACCGCATCTAAACTACCCGACGTTTTTAGAGCGTTGGCAGTAACAGCCATTCCTTGGGCATTAGTATTTATTCAGCCAGATTTGGCTACATCATTAGTATTCGGTGCGATCGTTTTGGGGATGCTGTTCTGGGCAAATGCCAATCCAGGCTGGTTGTTGCTATTTGTATCGCCAGTAATTGCTGCAGTTCTAGATAACGTCTACAAGCCGGGATGGTTAGCCTGGTCAGTCGCAATGGGTATAGTAGCCTGGTTCTGTCTGCCTTGGCGACGATTTGGCATCGGCGCTTTGAGTGGATTTCTTCTCAACCTCTTGGGTGGGGAAATTGGAGCCTTTGCCTGGAACAATGTCCTCAAAGAGTACCAAAAAGACCGACTAACAGTATTTATGAACCCAGAACACGACCCCCTCGGTGCTGGGTATCACCTTATCCAATCTCGGATTGCTATTGGGGCTGGAGAAATTAAGGGATGGGGTTTGTTCAAAGGTCCGATGACACAACTGAATTTCGTTCCTGAACAGCATACAGATTTTATCTTTTCTGCTGTGGGCGAAGAATTTGGCTTTATTGGCTGTTTAGTATTACTTGCTGTCTTCTTAGTAATTTGTTTTCGTTTGTTACATATTGCCCAAACAGCCAAAGATAACTTTGGTTCGTTGTTGGCGATTGGCGTTTTGTCGATGATCGTCTTCCAAATGATTGTTAACGTGGGCATGAACGTGGGTTTAGCACCCGTGGCGGGTATTCCCCTACCTTGGATGAGTTACGGAGGTTCGGCGATGATCACTAACTTCATTTCCTTGGGAATAGTCGAATCAGTAGCAAATTTCCGCCAACAACGAACAAGGTATTAAATTGAGCAATGGCCTTTATTGTCAGGGGTAAGATGAAGAATTAATTTTTTTTCCTTTTAGCTTTGAATATCTCCACTAACCAATAATTAGTCAGAAATATTAAGCTATTAATAGGAAACCTAGAGGGTAAAGTCATGATCCTGCCTGGAGCAACTGTTCGCATCAAAAATCAACAAGATACCTATTATCGCTTTGAAGGACTCGTGCAACGGGTGAGTGATGGCAAGGTGGCGGTACTGTTTGAAGGTGGTAACTGGGATAAGTTAATTACTTTTCGTCTATCAGAATTAGAAGCTGTAGAGACAACCACACGGAAAAAAGGCAAATAAATTTAGTTAGGAGTTAGGAGTTAGTGGTTGGTGGTTAGTGGTTGGTGGTTGGTGGTTAAGAGTTTGGAGCTAAAAGTTAAGAATTGTTAAGAGCGAGGAGTGAGGAGTCAATATTTTTACTAATAACTCCTAACACAAACACTCCGCTCCTCCCGTACGAGCGCTCTTTACCCCGCTCCTCATAACCACTAACAACTAACCACTAACCACTAACAACTAGCTCGATAATATTATGCGCCTTCCTTTACCACAGTTTGCCAATCGCGATCGCCACCCGAATCACATTGCGGAGGTGATTGAAACTTCAACTTGTGAGTTTTTAGCTCAGTGTCTGGAACCGGACGACTTGAGTTTTCCCCCGATGCCTCCTTTCGGCAGTTGGGTTTGCTCGGTGGATGAAGAAACGGGGAATCAAGTTTATGGTGTGGTGTATTATGCAACCACTATGCCCATAGATTCCGTCCACCGGGCTAGGGCACTGGGGTTATCGTTACAAGACTTACGAGAGGAGCAACCGCAAATCTTTGCCATGCTCAAAACTGAATTCCGTGCAGCGATTGTGGGATTTGAGCGGTCATCAGATGTTATGGTTGGTAATAATCGGGTGTATCAGTATCTGCCTCCCCGGCCCCCACAAATTCATCAAGCGGTTTATAAATGCGAACCAGAAGCGATTGTTAAATTTACCGAAGAGATGGATTTTTTGCGGACAGTGCTTTCGGTCAACGGTGCCCCTGTAGAGTCTTTAGCTGCAGCCGCCATTCGCGAGGTGTACCAGTTACGCAAGGCTGACCGACAATGGCTAATTCAAGCCGGACGAACTCTGAGTGTGCTGCTTAAAGACGATTACGATCGCCTGCGGTTCATTTTGAGTCAAATCCACCCATAGGTAGTGTGATTCTGTGCTTTTTTATTTTTAGTCAGGGTGGCTTTTGTAATTAGATTGATTCGAGAGTTGGGGGTTTAATACCCCGTCCTAAGAAGGGGAACACGTTTTGAGTTGGGGTTCTGTATCCACAGGTCGAAACCTCTTACGAATTCCTTCTTCCTTCTTCCTTCTTCCTTCTTCCTTCATTCAATCGGCGATCCCGCCCCAGGAACATCGTAGCCTCAAGGAACGCTCCTCCCAGTCCTACCTATGGAATTAATATCACAAGTTCTTGCTGTTGAACCAACTGCCCAAGTTCTTGGCAAGGAACCAATCATCCCTTTTGCCATTCTAATGGTGGTAATTTTAGTTGTACCCATCATATTTGAGCGGCTCCGACTACCGGCATTAGTTGGATTGGTTTTATCAGGGGTAGTGCTTGGGCCTAGTGGCTGGAATCTATTCCAAGCAGAATCGCCAATGATGAATTTGCTAGCAGACATTGGCTTAATTTATTTGATGTTTGTCGCAGGTCTAGAAGTTGATATCGAACAATTCCGCCGTCGCAAAACTCGCTCACTGGGATTTGGTAGCTTCACTTTTGGTGTGCCCCTAATAGCGGGAACTTTAGTGGGGCGGATTTTGGGCTTTGAGTGGAATGCAGCGATTTTGATTGGTTCTTTGTTTGCCTCTCACAGTCTCTTGGCATATCCGATTGTAAGTCGTCTGGGAGTAGTAAACAATGAAGCAGTTACTGTCACAATCGGAGCTAGGATTTTTACTGATATCGGCGTGATGTTGGTATTGGCAGTTTGTGTAGCGATTCATGGTTGGGCATTTACTCCTGCTAAAATCCTCACCTTACTGGGTTGGTTAACTGTTTACTCTGCCGTGGTTGTGTCGGGCTTTGATTGGGCAGGGAAAGAATTTTTTCGGCGCTCAGGAGAAGATGAGGGAAACCAATTTTTGTTTGTATTGCTGACTGTGTTTCTCTCTGTGGTCGGCGCACAATTAATTGGGGTAGAAAAAATTATCGGAGCATTCTTAGCAGGTTTGGCAGTCAATGAAGCTGTTGGTGATGGGCCTGTCAAAGAAAAGGTGATGTTTGTTGGCAGCGTGTTATTTATCCCGATTTTCTTTGTTGACCTTGGCTTGTTAATTAATTTACCAGTCTTTGCTAAAAATATTGGCACCCTCAAGGTAACACTCTTAGTTGTAATTGGTTTAATTGCCAGTAAGTTTCTCGCAGCTTTTTTGGCGAAACTGGTTTACCGCTACAACTGGCAGGAAATGTTAACTATGTGGTCGCTATCGGTTCCCCAAGTTGGTGCAACCTTAGCAGCAACTTTGGTGGGATATCGGGCGGGTTTATTGCCGATTGGGGTCTTAAATAGTGTAATTGTTTTAATGTTGGTGACTTCAACCATCGGCCCATTGATTACCAGTAAGGTGGCTGTAGGTTTAACTTCCTCCCAACGGGATCAACTTACAAACCCCGACGACAGCCAAGAAACAAAAGATAGTCCGCTGACGATAGTAGTACCAGTTTACAATCCCCAAACACAGCAATATCTGATTGAAATGGCGGCTTTACTGGCGCGTCAAGCTGACGGAAGGATTATACCACTGGCGATCGCTACAGCTGCGGCTCATATGGATGCCCCCCAATTGGAAGTATCTCTACAACGAAGCGATCGCTTACTCTCGAAAGCTACAGCCCAAAGTCGGGTTTTGGGTATTGAAGCAGAACCATTGTTGCGAATTGACGATGCCTTTGCTCAAGGAATATCGAGGGCTGCACGGGAACAGTCGGCAAGTTTAATCCTCATGGGTTGGGGTAAACGCACCGGTTTGAGGGCACGTTTGTTCGGCAACGTGATTGATAGTGTCCTTTGGGCTTCTCATTGTCCGGTAGCCGTGACCCGCTTAGTAGAATCACCGAGAAAAATTCAGCGCATCTTAGTGCCGATAGAAAACTTAACCTCACCTTCATTGCAGCCGATACAATTTGCTCAAATTTTAGCAGAGGCAAATCAAGCCCAACTGACAGTACTAAACGTATGCGAACGTCGCACTAGTTCTAGCAAGATAGCTTGGAGGCGATCGCAACTAGCTTTACTAGTATCAAAATTAGCTTTGCCCAACCCCCCAGAAGTCCAAATCATCGCCCACGAAAACGTCGCCCAAGCAATTCTGCAAGCGGCAAGATTGTACGATCTGGTAGTCCTACCTTTTATCCGCAATCGTACCAGTCCCGGCGGATTAGCCATGAGCGATGTTACAACTCAATTGGCAAGGCAACTCACCTGTTCGATCATCATGCTGGGAGAACCGTCACGCACTCAACCAGTAACTTTACAAACTGCGGTTCCGAGTACGACTGCGACTGTTTAAGGGGGCAGGGGGCAGGGGGGTAAATAATGTGAATATTTTTTATCCTGACTGTTCTTTTTAAGACCCCGACAAGAACGCAGGTAGTCCGTTTTGAGTTAGGTCTGAATCCACATATATAAACCTCCTTCTTCCTTCTTCCTTCTTCCTTCTTCCTTCATACCCTTTATCTTTTTGAAGATTTTATGAATTCTTGGGTAAAAGTGAAGAATTCATGAGGAATGTTTGCTAGTTTGCTAAATAAATTGCCAAAAAATCGAATACAAGTGTAAAAAACTTGTATACAGGGAAAAATTTTGATTACCCTTTCCGCTGACGGAATTTTTGTGCTTGCGCTGGGTACTCTAAAAAAGAGCGCAATGGAAGAAAAGAAATATCTGTAATTAACTGGTAAATTATGAGAATTTTGGTAACGGGCGGTGCTGGGTTTTTGGGTTCCCATCTTATCGACCGATTGATGAGTGCTGGACATGAAGTTATTTGCTTGGATAATTTCTACACAGGTAACAAACGCAATGTCCTCAAATGGATAGGCAATCCCTACTTTGAACTAATCCGCCACGATATAACTGAACCAATTCGCTTGGAAGTGGATCAAATTTACCATCTGGCTTGTCCTGCTTCCCCAGTGCATTACCAGTACAACCCAGTCAAAACAGTCAAAACCAACGTCATGGGGACGATGAATATGCTGGGGTTGGCAAAGCGTGTCAAAGCGCGATTTTTCTTGGCCTCCACTAGTGAAGTTTACGGAGATCCGGAAGTTCACCCCCAAACGGAAGAGTACAGGGGGAGCGTCAATCCAATTGGGATTCGCTCATGCTACGACGAAGGCAAACGAATTGCAGAAACTTTGACATTCGATTATTACAGACAAAATAAAGTCGATATTCGCGTTGTCCGTATCTTTAATACCTACGGTCCTCGGATGTTAGAAAATGATGGTCGCGTAGTCAGTAATTTTATTGTCCAAGCCCTACGAGGCGTACCCTTAACCGTATACGGTGATGGCTCGCAAACTCGTAGTTTTTGCTATGTCTCTGACCTAGTGGAAGGATTCATCAGGCTGATGAATAGCGATTACGTTGGTCCGGTAAATATCGGAAATCCTGGTGAGTATACAATTTTAGAATTGGCACAAGCAGTGCAGGGTATGATTAACCCCGATGCTCAGATTAAATTTGAGCCATTACCTTCTGACGATCCGCGTCGCCGTCAGCCCGATATTACCAAAGCAAAGACCTTGTTAAATTGGGAACCTACCGTTCCTCTAGAAGAAGGGTTAAAACTGACAATAGAAGATTTTAGCAATCGCATCAAAGGTACATAATAGTCAATGGTCAATGGACACTTGACTTTGTTGCTTTGAAAGCTTTTGTTGAATACTAACCACTTGAAACTGAGGAATTAGATAAAATGCGTGTTTGCGTTATTGGTACTGGTTACGTTGGTTTAGTTACAGGTGCTTGCTTGGCTCACATCGGTCATGATGTAATTTGCATAGATAATAACGAAGAAAAAGTTAAGTTGATGAAGTCCGGACAGTCACCGATTTTTGAACCGGGACTATCGGAAATCATGCAATCTGCGATCCAATCTGGGAAAGTCCAGTTTAGTTCAGATATTGCAGCAGGAGTAGCCCACGGCGAAATCTTGTTTATTGCAGTAGGTACACCTCCTTTGCCCACCGGTGAAAGCGATACCCGCTATGTTGAAGCTGTAGCCCGCAGCATTGGTGCCAATTTAGACGGCGGTTATAAAGTCATCGTCAATAAATCTACAGTCCCCATCGGTTCTGGTGACTGGGTGCGGATGATTGTCTTGGATGGAATTGCCGAACGTCAAAAAACACTTGTAACCGCAGGTGGGGCTCCTATGGATAAATTGCCAGAAATCGCGGAATTTGATGTTGTCAGCAATCCAGAGTTTTTGCGTGAAGGCTCGGCAGTTTATGACACCTTCAACCCCGATCGCATTGTCTTGGGAGGCAATTCTCAAAAAGCGATCGCCTTGATGAAACAACTGTATGCTCCAATCGTCGAGCGGAATTTTGCTGAGGATAAAACTTTACAGCATGTGCCTGTTTTGGCAACTGACCTCAGTTCCGCAGAAATGATTAAATACGCCGCTAACGCCTTCTTAGCAACCAAAATTAGCTTCATTAACGAAGTTGCTAACATTTGCGATCGCGTCGGTGCTGATGTTACCCAAGTAGCAAAAGGCATCGGTTTAGATTCTCGCATTGGTAACAAATTCTTGAACGCTGGTATTGGTTGGGGTGGTTCCTGCTTCCCCAAAGATGTCTCAGCCCTGATTCACACCGCTGATGATTACGGCTATGAAGCACAGTTGTTAAAAGCTGCTGTTAGCGTTAACGAACGTCAGCGCTTGATTGCCCTAGAAAAACTCCAACAAGCCTTGAAAATCCTCAAAGGCAAAACTGTGGGATTGCTTGGCTTAACCTTTAAGCCCGATACCGACGACTTACGGGATGCACCGGCACTCAACTTGATTGAACAGTTGAACAGACTGGGAGCGAAAGTGAAGGCATACGACCCAATTATTTCTCAAACTGGGATGCGTCACGGTCTGACTGGAGTATTGGTAGAAACCGATCCTGAAAGGCTTGCCGACGGTTGCGATGCTTTAGTATTAGTCACTGAGTGGGATCAGTTCAGCAATCTCGACTACACGAAGATGGCTAAATTGATGAGTCACCCCGTAATGATTGACGGTCGGAACTTCCTCGATCCGGAGAAAATGATTCGGGCTGGATTCCAATATGTAGGTGTTGGAAGATAGAGAGTTAGGAGTTGGGAGTTAGGAGTTAGGAGTTAAAATCGTAGAACCCTGCTCCCTGCTCCCTGCCCGATCTTTGTTACGAATGGGATATATTGCGATACCACAAAGTGGTTGCCAAGGGCATCGCACTCGGATTACTTCCGAGACAGGGTTTTTGTTGAGAAACGGAACGGAAATTAAAATCGGTCAAAACCCGGAAAATTTGGTGGTGTTGAAATATTTGCAATCGCAGTATTTGGTAATTCCTCTGTGTACTTTGTGTACTCTGTGGTTCGTTTCTCTCTACATATAAATTGCCCTAAAGAGGGTTTAAGTCTACAACGCGCAGTAGGTGATATTACAATATTATATAAACAAGCTTATTCGTGGTAAACGTTTATGACCTTGACGAACCGAGTTATTGAAAAACCTACCACACCTCAAAGCACTTACGTCTTACTAAACGGTGTTAGTTGGGAACAGCTAGAACAACTTGATATTACTCTTGCAGGGACAGGTGCCCGACTCACTTATCAAGATGGTATTCTTGAAATTATGTCTCCACTCTCTGATGAACACGAAGATGCGAAAAGCACTTTAAGTTTATTATTAGAAGCATACTTTCGTGAAAAAAAGATTCGTTTTTATAAGCGGGGAAGTGCAACACTTGGTAAAAGTGAAAATAAAACTCGCCGCGAACCAGATGAGTCATATAATTTAGAAACTAAAAAACCATTACCTGATTTGATTTTAGAAGTTACGGTAACTAGCGGTGGTATCAATAAGCTAGAAATATATAAACGTTTGGGTATATTAGAAGTCTGGTACTGGGAAGATGGATCAATATCAGTTTATTCGCTGCAAGCAGACAAGTATCAGAAAGTTAGCAAAAGTGCTTTGCTACCCGATCTAGATTTAGAATTAATTGCACGGTATTCACGTATGTCTGACCAATACGATGCTGTGTTGGAGTATAGCCAGGTTATTGCTAAATAGTAAATAAAAATATTTTTATCATAGAAAAAGTTCATTCCCATTCCCCACGAATCGCATCCAGATGAGCCAACATTGCCTCTTTATTATGATGAAGAATGCCTTTAGCTTTCTTTACCTTCCCATAATCCCGTTGCAATGATACTAAAAATGACTCCGGTAAATCGAGTCCGAGCGATTCCTCGTCTTCAGAAACAAGATAACGTTTAGGAATAGTCACCAAAGGCATAACAATTACTCTTATACCAATTCTGTATGAAGATGCACATAATCAAGACCCCCCTGTAGTCCCCCCTTGGCAAGGGGGGACGGCGTAGCCGGGGGGTAATATATGCAGCTTCACAAAGAAACGGTATTAATATTTACTTTATAAACCCATTATTACTTGAATTGCCATAATTAAAAAATTTTTCTAAGCCTACAAACCATAAAAAGATTTATTCGTTTTCTGTTAGGTTAAGTTAGGTTACGCTATCGCTTCACCCAACCTACATGCCATTTTTTTTAAATATTTTTAAAACACAATATAACTTTATTAAAAGTAAAAGTTAAATCCCACATTCCGCACTTTATTTTGTAGCATATTAAGTAGTACAAAAAGGCTAAAATATTTGCCAATAATGCTGAGTATAAATATTTAATGAGTCTGTGAATTGACGTTGGCTAACAATGTCATAAAGAATGTTAACTAATAAAACTATTAACTTTTTAATACTACTAACCCAAGTTGTGGGTTACGTGAATCCGGGTGCTTCGCACCCGGAGAGCCACGCGATGCCAATATTATTATACACAAAACATAGATAATATACGGTGTATGAATCCTAACTAAGGACTCGAAAAACATCTTTTTTTTTACTGAAGCTCTAAACTCAGAACGCGCATTTTTATTAGCTATTCCTTCTTCCTTCATTTGTAAGGTTAACAGTTTATAAGATGCACCACGATTCGAGCGCAGACCAGCGAGTAGCACGTTAGTATCTAATACAATTTGATATGGTCTGGTCATTTTTATACAATTACTTACTCGCTGTTAATAGATAAAGAGGTACTTTTCAAACATCCTCTAAAACTGTTGCATCTTCCTCGGTTTCCTCCCCTTCCAGCAATGTCAAAGCCTCCATACCTAATTGAGATCGCGCCATCGGGGGTTTTAAATGTTCAGCCTTGATGGGATGGGTTTGCAGGGGAATCTGACTTTACCTCAACCAACTTCTTCGTGAAAATTCGATAGTACAGCCACGTACTAATTTCCTTCAGAGGAAAAAGTATATAAGTTAGAGGATTGATGCTGACAACGATATTGCGACAGTCCCGTTTTGCCAAAAACATGATAGAAGATGCAACCTGCTGGGCTGACATCACTCCGTAAGGATTGAGTTGGCTTTTAAAAGGGCCGAGAATTAACTTACGAATTATACAAACTCCATCTAATCGCTTGAGAGTCACAATATCTCCTAACGCTCGCTTGCTGAGTTCGTAAAGTGGACTCAAAGCCGCTTGGACTTCAGCCTCGGAAGTATTAACCCAGATTTCCTTGCTTGCTTTCGCTTGTGGCCCAGAAACAGTTGTAAAAAATAAATCTATTAAACGCACTGCCGAGAAGGTATTTACTTCATAAGATTCATTAATTGCCTCTGGAGTACGGTTTGTGTAAACATTGACTCCGTGGTTGATGATCAAAATATCGACTTTCTCTAAACTGTCTTTCAGTTCAGCTTCTTTGCCTAACTGCCAACCAACCACTTTTACCCCAGATTGTGTCAGCATCTGATCTGGATGAGTGGTAAGTGCGACAACTTTGGCATTTTGCTTGATAAGTTCAGCAGTCAGTGCTTGTCCCAAAGCTCCGGAAGCACCCGTTAAAGCTACAGTTTTACCCTTGAGGGATAATCCCGTTCCCAATATCTTGTCTACTAAGGGAAAGACACCACTATAGTAAGCATTAACATTATCAAAGTGATGCCGCCAATGATAAGAGCGATTCACCCACATTGCAGATGGAATCGTCTCCAAAGGACCCGGTAGGTGGGTGTAATCTGTATCAATTGTTCCTTGGGAATACCTAAGGGTTGCACCACCTAAAAAGGAGATAGTATAAAGTACACCAACCCATAACCCCAATTGACCAACAATTAAGGCGATCGCTGTCATTAGCACCACCAGCAGTCCCGATTCTAGGATGTCGTGATAGAGTTGGGAATCTTGGTAGGCTTTTAGGGAAACTACTGATAAATCCCGGCGATAAGCCATATGATGTTTGTTATGCCATTTAGCCAGCCAATTGACTTGGTGACACAAAGCATGGTAGCTGTCTCTTAGCACCTCAGCCAGCAAAAGTGAGAAGAAAGTCCAGCCAAGAAATTCTAACCAAAAATTTACAATTATTATCATACATTTTTGTAAAGTAACTACATCTTTTTATCCCATGCATAGGCCTAAAGGCGCAAAGAAGAATGTATTCTAAAATCTAAAATTAACCAGCCAACCGATAACACCACCGCCAAGAACAAGCCAAGCCGGATTGACTCGGTAACGAATGGTTAAGATAGCTGCAACAACAGCGATTGATGCTGCAATCCAATCAAAACGACCGGGGAATATTAGAGCGAGGGCTAGTTCAATTGTAACAACTGCCATCAACGCCACTGCACTGACATTCACTGCATCCAAAAACGCTGACATCCATTGAGAAGAGCGCAGACGCGGGATGAAGGGGTTGAGGAGGGCGACGAAGATGAATGACGGTAAGAAGATACCGATGGTAGCAACTATAGCTCCCGGTATGCCTGCAATTACATAGCCGATAAATGTCGCAGTGGAAAGTACCGGACCTGGTGTAAATTGACCAATAGCGATCGCATCTAATAATTGTTGTTGAGTCAGCCAGCCTAAATTATCAACCAGTCCTGATTGCAAAAAGGCGACTAATACATAACCACCACCATATAAGACACTACCTACCCTAAGAAAAAATAGACCAAGTTGCCATAAGGGTATGTTGGTTGCCCTTAACCCGCTTTGCGTGAGGGGAGGAGGAGATATATTTAATAGAAGTGGTAAAATTATTGCACCGGATAAATGCGATCGCCTAATTTTTAGGACAATCATTCCGATTATTCCACCGAGTAGGAGAGCGATCGTTTCATTGACTCCGAACAATACTGCTATTGCCACAGCTAGACCGATAAGGAGTAACTTCCGGTTTTTGATTGCCGTTTTTCCGAGCTTCCAAACAGCCCCAAAGATAACCGCTAAAACTACTGGTTTAATTCCATACAGTAAAGGGGTAACCTGGGGAAGGCTTCCATATGCGACATATAACCAAGCTAAAGCAGCGGTAATGATTACAGCAGGCAGGATAAAACAAACCCCTGCCACAATCAATCCGAACCAGCCAGCACGGATGTAGCCTACATGAATGGCCATTTCTGTAGAGTTGGGGCCGGGAATTAGGTTTGTCGCACCCACAAGGTCGAGAAAATGCTCTCTAGTCAACCACTGTTTGCGGGTGACCACTTCATCCTCCATCATCGCAATGTGGGCTGCCGGACCACCAAAGCCTATCGCTCCCAGTTTGAAAAATAGCTTTGCCAGTTCACTCAGACGGTTTAAGGTGGAGTCGTTCATCTGATATGCGGGTAATGCCTGCAGTTATGCTACCAGCGAACGATGGAGAAATCTATAATTTGTCATTGCGAGGCACGAAGCAATCTCTAGCTGTTGCGATCGCTTTGTGTCTGGCAATGACATTATTCCCAAATTTTTTGCATATTTAGTATAAAACCAGGTAAAACATTTTCCCCGGAAATAGTTTGAGGAAATTTTAAAACTTCCACATCTTGTCCTGGACGATAAATTTCTACTTCCTGCTTTTTTCGGTTTATCAACCAACCTAGACGACAACCATTTTCGATATACTCTTGCATCTTTTTCTGAGTTTTTTTCAAGCTGTCATTAGGTGAAAGTATCTCGATGACAAAATCAGGACATAGGGGAATAAATTTTTCTTTTTGTTCTTTAGTTAAAGCATTCCAACGAGATTTTTCTACCCAAGAGACATCAGGGGAACGGTCAGCCCCTGTAGGTAAAGTAAATCCAGTTGATGAATCAAAAACTTGCCCACTGTTGGTTTGGTCGTTCCAGAACCATATTTGAGCATTAATAGTAGAATTACTTTTTCCCGTTTCTCCTCCCGTAGGTGGCATTATAATTAATTCCCCTTGGGCATTGCGTTCTAATTTTAAATCGGGGTTTTCTTGACACAATTGATAAAACTGCTCTCTTGTCAGTTTAATAACAGAATTGAGATTTAATGTAAGTGCTGTCATATCAACTAAAATAATTTTAGTGTTGGCATTCAGATCCCTGACTTCTTTAAGAAGTCGGGGATCTATGACGAAAACTACAAATATCCTAACTTACAGCATTTCGCTGTAGGTGAGATGATGTGGGCAATACCGCAAAGCCCTCAAGAGCGATCGCTAAGTCATTTTTACCCTGTTTGCGGGGCCTACGGTGTACACACAAATCTTATCCCTCACCCTAGAAGGGTGGGGCGTTGTGCGTGCCAAGCCCACCTTCGTGGGCTTTCTTGGTATAACCCCACCCTTCTAACAAATTAAGGTTTTTTCAACTTGTGTGTACACGGTAGGTTTGCGGGACCAGGAGGGGGTAGAAGCTCTAACAAACCACCAATTGCGACTCAATTTCCTCAGAATCCAGATTGCGACCAATAAAAACTAACCGGGTTTGTCTTGCTTCTTCTTTTTGCCACAAACGGTCATAATATTGCTCAAACCGACTTCCTACACCTTGCATCACTAAGCGCATCGCTTTATTTGGCACTGCAACAAAGCCTTTAATTCGGTAAATCTCTTGCTGTTGAGTCAATTTTTGCAACTGTTGCAATAGCTTTTCAGGCTCAAAGGCACGGTCTAAAATTACGTGAGTTGAGTTAATTTCGTCGTCGTGGTCGTGTTCTTCTTCGGTGTCATGATGGCTGGGACGGCTGTCTAAATTATCTTCAACTGCAGCTTTAAATCCCAACAACACAGAGGGGTCGAGTGTTCCTTTTTTGCTCTGGACAATCTTCACCACTCTGGGCAATTCGTGCTTGATTATTTCCTCGACTCGTGCTTGTGTTTCTGCATCGACTAAATCAGTTTTATTTAACACCACCAAATCGGCACAAGCAAGTTGGTCTTCAAACAATTCTTGCAAAGGTGTTTCATGTTCGAGACTATCATCAGCTTGCCGTTGGAGTGCAATTGCCTCTGGGTCGCTAGCAAATCTTCCATCTGCGACTGCGGCACAATCTACGACAGTAATCACCGCATCAACTGTGGCAGCAGCCCGAATTTCTTGCCAGCGAAAAGCTTTGATTAAGGGTTTTGGTAAAGCTAAACCAGAAGTTTCAATCAAAATGCAGTCGATACTGTCTCGTCGCTTAAGTAGCTCTTGCATCATCGGTAAAAATTCTTCCTGTACGGTGCAGCAGAGGCAACCGTTGGTTAATTCAAAGATATTATTATCACTTTCGTCACCGTCTTCTGGGCAAATTTGACAGGATTTCAACAATTCGCCATCGATACCAAGTTCACCAAATTCATTGACTAATACAGCGATGCGTCGTCCTTGGTTGTTTTGGAGTATGTGGCGGATGAGGCTAGTTTTACCACTACCTAAAAAGCCGGTAATCACAGTAACAGGAATCTTGACAGCCATTTTTTATCTGGACATTTCTATCGGATGCTTTTTTAGCTTAAAGCATGGCGGGGCGATCGATTTTCTCTACTCCTATCTTGCACCTCATCAATTTTACAGAAAACTTGGACGTATAAATTATTTTATACGTCCGACGTTGTTTTATATCTGCGCTCTAATTGCAACGCCTGTCTAAACTCTAGTTGTTAAAAGCATCCTTGACTTTATCAACGGTGCCTTTAACAGCATTCTTTGTGTTGTCTACTGCTTTTTGAGTTCTAGCCGCATCTTCCTCTGCTCTGCGCTCAATTCTAGCCGCATCTCTTTTTGCTTTGCGCTCAACAAAACTACCATTGCCGTCAGTTGACTGTTCAACCTTTTTAGCATTTTTCTTCGCAGTCCGCTCAACTTTATCTGCCGTATCTCGGATAAAATTCTTGGCTCGTCCAGCATCTTCATTAGTTTTATCCTTAACGCGATCGCCTGCGTCTGCGGTTGCGACCAAGTTTATAGCTGGATTAGCCATTGCTGCGGTGTTCGAGAAAAACAAAAACATTGCTGACACACACAACAGAGTTGTAGCCAAAAACCGTCCTACAGTCGAAAGCCGTTTGGTAAAATAATTTAGTTTCATAGAATACACTCTTGAGGAGATTTAGCATTCTATTTTTACTTCATCTGGCTTAATGCCCATATCGTTCCGTAGATAGAGCTTCTCCAGTCATAGGTTATTCAATAGACATAGGAGTGGAACGCATTTGAGCAGGATTACCAAGGTTCTACTCCCTGATCGATCCAAGCATCAATAGTTGTTTTAACTTCTGATTCGGTGAGAGCAGACCATTCCTTTTCGTTAATCGTTGTCCTAAATACGGCTTTTTTACCTTGACCAACTTTTTCGATAGCGTGTTTGCGATACAGACTTTTTGGCTTAATCATTTTTACCTTATTGCCAGGGATTGCCCAGCCTTGCTGCACCTGTGAAAGGAGCAATATCAATAAATTCTATCCTATGCTTCACCGTTTGCGTTCGCGGTCAATGCCTCTGGTGTCTTTAATCCTGAGTCAGGAGTCAAAATTCTGACTCCACACACATGACTCACTAAAACTGAATGCAGGGGATCTTAAAAACAACAACTGCGTCTGTTTGCATTATGACCGATCGCCTTAGTAGATTATAAATTAGGGTTTTGTCTTAAAAAATACTTCCTTTACCGCATTTTTACTAAATTAATTTTGAGGTGAATTGTGCAATTTTCTCGGATTTTAACGCTGATTGTAACTTTATCTGTAGTAACCGCACCCGAAATTAGTTTTGCTCAAACAGTCGAACAGTTGATAGAACAAGCTTCATTTGCACAAGCAAACGCCAGATATTCAGAAGCAGAAGCGCTTTGGCGTCGTGTCATCAAGAGCATGTCAGGAGGCAATAATATTGAAGCTTACAAGAAGTTGGGTGAGGTCTTGTTTTATGAGCAGAAAATTGATGCTGCGATCGCCATTTACAAACAAGCAATCAAAATCAAGCCTAGTGCTGAAATTTACACACAATTTGGCAATAAATTGCGTAGTGTTGACAAACTACAAGAAGCGATTGTCGCCTACCGTGAAGCGATAAAATTAGACTCAAAAAGTGATTCGGCTCATTTTGGTATCGCTCAAGCGTTGGATCGACAGGGTAAAAAGTCAGAGGCGATCGCTGCTTTTATGCGAGCGGTGGAATTGAATCCCAATACCGATAATTATGAATCCTTGGGTGATGCCCTGAAAAAAGCAAGCAAGAAATCAGAAGCGATCGCAGCTTATCGGCAAGCGATTAAAATTGAACCCAAGAATTATTCGGCATACCTTAGTCTGGGAGAAATACTGCCATTCAATGAAGCCGTTGCTATCTTTCGCCAATTAACTAAAGAAGACCCCAATAACGATGTCCCCTTACAAGCTTTGGGCTATCTATTCAATGAGAGTGGTAAATTAAAAGAGGCTGTGTCTGCATATCGGCAAGCAATTACAATAAACCCCAGTGCTTCTAACTACGCACAACTAGGGGATAACTTGCTACAACAGAAAAAATTTGATTTGGCGATCGCTGCTTTTCAAGAAGCTGTCAAAAAAGAGCCAAGTGATTATATTTACAGCAACTTAGCGTCAGCACTGGTCAAGCAAGGGAAACTCGATGAAGCCTTAGCGGGTTGTCGTAAAGTTATTCAACTGAAAAAAGGCATTTACGAAACCTGTGCAATTGTCGGGATGGCAATTTATGAAAAACAAGGATTTCCCGCTGTCAGAAGCGTATTTAGCCAGTTTTCTGTTGACATTAAACCCAAACACATGGCAGAAATTTATCTCAGATTGGGGAGAGAAATACAAATTCGACGGGGGACAAAAGAAGATGGGCGATCGGCTTTTCAAGAAGCGCTTAAAATTAATCCAGGGGATAAAGATGCTCTTGAAGCCTTAAATAGCACCAGAGCCTCTAAGTAGGTCGGGCAGGGAGCATGGGTTTTAACTGGCTGAAATGCGGATTTTTGGGTAGGTGCATTCCGCTAATAATATTAGGGGCAATTTCCTTGTGGTTAACCATTTATAATCCGGCTAATCTCAAGGCTATTGCCCCTATTAAGTGTTGTTTATTCAAGTAATGCAGGTTGGCACAAATAACTAACCATTCATAGCGTGGAGTGTCAATCAGCAGTTGCCAATTCAGTGCTACCCCTGGTTCGACGACGTGTAATGGCGTTATAGACCATAATCCCGATCGCCTTAATGAGATTGCCTTCCAGTTCTTGGAACATTTTCATATTTACGCCAAATGCGGCATTCGCTTCATCAACAATGCGATCTGCGGTAGCGTCATCAATTGGCAACTCATCCAAATTATGACGATAGGTAGCCTTAAATGCCTTCTCATCCGGAATTTCTGGGAATTCATAGAAAGCAGTACCTTCACCATCCGAAAGGTTCATTGCTGTTTGGGCAATACCTTTGAGAATCTGTCCCCCAGACAAATCGCCTAAGTAACGAGTGTAAGAATGTGCTACCAAAAGTTCCGGTTCTTTATCCGAAAGTTCCCGGATACGCTGTACATAAGCTGCTCCCGCCGATGATGGTTGGATTTGAGAAAGCCAATTGCTTCCATAGTAGAAAGCTAAATCTTGCTCCAAGCTCTGTTTGCGGTTGAGTTGAGGAAAGTAAATTTTGGAAAGAACCGGATGGTTTTGGTGCTTCTCCATCTCTTCTTCCATCGCTGAGTAGATGAAGTAAAAGTTACCAACAAGCTTCCGGTAAGAGTTCTTCTCCACAACCCCTTTTAAAAAGCACCTCACAAACCCAACGTTTTCTGCCATTGTGTGGGCTTTCTTTGTACCTAAACGCAGTTTTGTTGCTAAATTGCTGCTCATAAAAAAAGTTCTCTACTTTAAAAGTCAATTGCGATCGCTTTAATCCATCTATGGCTAAAAAATGCCATTAAGACGTTAGATTAAAACCATTTAATGAGAATTTATAATAAAATTTCTTAAGCTGTTACATTATGTAATCTTTTACACTCCGAAAGCGCTATTCCAGAGTGAGTCTTGTATTTTTGTTGACTTTAAAGAACTTTTGCTAAGATTTGCTCGCTCGCCTGCAAACATGAGCTTTTCAACAAAAAGTAATTATTGCTACATATTATTTTGCCGTCATTCCGTTGTTCTTGAGAGGAGGATTGCTGTAGTTCTTTCAGATAGAGAATGAGAGAAGAAAAAGAAAAATTAATCACTTTTCGCATTTAAAAGCCGATTTTTCAGTGATATTACTTGCTTCATACAATCTTTACAATTAATGCAAGCTAGTTATCAGTGTTATTACTGAAATAGAACTATCTTATAATATATCTCCAGAGAGAAAAAAAATTTACATTCTCCATGAAAGGTATTCCGGGTGAATTGTTAAGTAAAGTGTAAAGTGCTATTGTCCATTGTGGCTGTGTGGAGTGTTTAAACTTATGGTTTCATTTGTAACTCGTACTCCGGGCATTCATGGGGGTTCGACTTCCGAATTTGAGAGCGTTGGGAAAGTTATTGAAGGCAGTTTTGCGCCTAGTTCAATAGCACTGCCACTGAGTCCCCTGTTTGGCACAGATGGCATTCGCGGACGAGTCGGAGAATTGTTGAGTGCGCCCTTAGCGTTACAGGTTGGTTTTTGGACGGGTTTGGTTTTGCGTAGCCATGCTCTTATTACAGGTCCTGTAATCCTCGGGCAGGATTCCAGAAACTCCAGCGATATGTTAGCAATGGCACTCAGTGCGGGGTTAACAGCAGCGGGGCTAGAAGTTTGGTATTTGGGTTTGTGCCCCACTCCGGCGATCGCGTATCTTACCAGCGTTACTAATGCGGTAGGGGGAGTAATGATTTCTGCCAGTCACAATCCACCAGAAGACAATGGCATTAAGATTTTTGGTTCGGATGGCGGTAAGTTATCTAAACAATTGCAGGGAGAGATTGAAGCCGGATTGCGTGGGTTGGCAACAAGCACAGTTAACGTGAGTAATTGCGGCAGGCATTTTTCACGTCCAGAGTTATTAGCAGATTATCGCGAAGCGTTGAAAAAACCACTGCACAATATAGTAAGTCTTCAGGGAATGAAGATTGTACTAGATTTGGCATGGGGTGCGGCAGTTGGTCTGGCACCATCAGTATTTAAAGAAATGGGTGCCTCTGTTATCAGTTTGCATAACAAAGCGAATGGCGATCGCATAAATGTTAACTGCGGTTCCACCCATTTAGAACATTTACAAATAGCAGTTGAAGAACATAACGCCGATATGGGTTTTGCCTTTGATGGCGATGCCGATCGCGTGTTAGCAGTGGATAATACCGGACGCACAGTCGATGGTGATTATATCCTCTATTTGTGGGGGCAGGGGTTAAAAGAGAAACAACAGTTGCCAGACAGCCTGATTATTTCCACCGTAATGTCAAATTTAGGCTTTGAACGGGCTTGGAAAAAACAGGGTGGTAACTTTATTCGGACAGCAGTCGGCGACCAATACGTTCAAGCCGAAATGATGCGGACAGGCGCTATGCTGGGTGGTGAACAATCAGGTCACATCCTTTGCCGTCATTATGGCTTCACTGGCGATGGCTTGTTAACAGCCCTACACATCGCCGCTTTGGTCAAAACTAGCGGTAGTAGCCTAAGCGAAATGGTAGACCAAAGCTTCCAGACCTATCCACAACTGCTGCAAAACGTCAGAGTGGAAGACCGAGACAAACGCATAGGATGGAAAGATTGTCAAGCCATACAACAAGCGATCGCACTTGCGGAAGCTGCAATGGGTGATACGGGTAGAATCTTAGTCCGGGCCTCCGGTACCGAACCAGTTATCCGCGTCATGGTAGAAGCGGAATCAGCTGAAATTGCGAAATATTGGACAAGTGAATTAGTGTCAAAAGTCGGGGAACATTTGGGATAGTTATGAAGAGCGGAGTTAGGAGTTAGGAGTTAGGAGTTAATAAGGGTCAGTTGCATAGTTTGTGTGGCCCGATTTGAGTAAACAGGCGTTGATGAGTTAAGAATAATAAGTTAAGAATAATTAACCATCAGCTTAAAAAAAGTTTTTAACTTATAACTCCTAACTCATAACTCCTAACTCATAACTCTTAATTCCGAACTCCTTCCCCATGGTCAAAACGAAGTCGAAAAAAAAGACCAATAAAAAGCAGCCAAAACAGGAAGCCCCGACCCTTACCCTCAAAGAAAAGCTAGTTCAAAAGCGGAAGGCAACACAAGCACGTCAAGAACTCACCAACTTACTCACCAAAGCGGGTTCAGCAGCTGTTTTTATCGGTCTTATTCTAGGTGTTGTTGCAGGAATCAAAGCCGCAGTTCCCGCAATGTTGGGAATCATCATTATCGCGCTTGCTTCCAAATATCCCCGCCAAGCACTGTTTGCTTTCATCATATACGTGCCTTTTGGCGGTACCATCACCTACTACATCGGCAATAGTCCCATCCTGCAATTAGCCAAAGATGCCTTCTACGTTCCAGCGCTGATTGGAATCTGGCAGGAGTGCAAAAAGCAGCGATTACCTCTGCTGATTCCTCAAGGTATAAAAATTCCACTATTCATATTATTAGGCTCTTGCATACTAACCCTGTTATTTGTCAACGGGGCACAGCAGTTTAATCCACCACAAGTTGGACTTCTGGAAACACCACCCAAAGAAATACCTTTAGGTATGGGGATATTGGGGCTAAAAGTATTTTTGGGCTATGTACCAGTAATTAGTTGTGTTTATTATCTAATTCGTACTAAACGCGATTTTCTGTTTATCTCCCGTCTGCAAGTTGTCCTCATCCTCATTGCCTGCGTACTGGGGTTTGTACAATACTTTTTTCTACTAGTTGGGATATGTAAAGGCACGCAAGAGGCAGAAGGGGCGGCTCTATTTAAAGCAACATTAGAAGCCCGGTGTTATTTTGGCGGTGCTTTAGTTTACAGTCCTTCCCAGGGGGTGATTCGCCTCCCAGGAACCTTTGTAGCCCCTTGGCAGTGGGCATGGTTTTTGATATCCAGCACCTTTTTTACCTTTGCCAGCGGCTTTAGCGACCCCTCCATTTTATGGCGGCTGATCAGTTTAGGTTCCTTGGCAGGAGTTTTTGTCAATGCAGTTATTTCCGGGCAGAGAATTGCCTTAGCCTTGGTGCCTGCCTGTTTTGTACTGTTGCTAATCCTTACCGGTCAAATTGCCAACCTCAAGCGCTTTATTCCTATAGGGGTGGGACTTGCGATCGTTCTTGTCGGTGCGGTTAGCAGCAACCCCGCAGTAGTTCAAGAGAGAACCGATAGTTTTGTCAGCCGCTGGAATGCTTCACCACCCTACGAATTTATTACCAATCAATTTGACGAAGTCTGGAGAAATTCTGATGGTCCTTTAGGAAATGGTTTAGGTAGGGCAACTAACTCAGCCCGAGCCTTAGGTGAAACCAAACTAGTAGAAACATACTACCCCAAAGTACTCCATGAAGTTGGAATATTGGGATTATTAGGCTTTGTGGGTTTAGTAACAACACTGACAATTATCAGCTTCCAGACATATCGGAAAATAAAAAACCGTAATTTCCGCAGTTACGGAGCCGCTATGTGGGTGTTTATATTGTTTATTAGTTACAACACTTACTACTATCCTCTGGATGTCGATCCAGTGGCTGTTTATTATTGGCTTGGTGCTGGAATCCTAATGAAATTGCCAGAAATAGACAAGCTCGAAAGATTGCAGGAAGCGCAAGCAGAAAAGGGGAGTTAGGAGTTAGGAGTTAAGATTTATGAATTTTTAACACAAAGACTCCACTGCTCCCAACTCTCAACTCCTAACCACTAACCACTAACCACTAACAACTAAATTCTTATGGTTTTACCCTTAATTTCTGTAATCATTCCTACTTATGGTCGTGAGGAACCGCTGCGTGACAGTATTGTAGATGTCCTCAAACAAGACTATCCAAATTTTGAAGTTTTGGTTGTGGATCAAACTGCGCAACATCAGCCAGAGACTCAAGCTTACTTAGAAGAGCAAGCATCAAACGATAAAATTAAATGGTTCCGCTTAGATTGGGCGAGTTTGCCAGGAGCGCGAAATTATGCTATTCGGCGATCGGCAGGTGAGATCGTTTTGTTTATTGACGATGATGTCGAAATACCGCAAGGATTTTTAGCCGCACATGCGAAAAATTATATAGAAAATCCGGAAGTGGGGGCTGTCGCTGGCAGAGTCTTTGACAGAATGAAAATGGCTGATGCTGCTGAAGGTAGAACACAGGGAGATAATGATTACAAAACTATAGAATATCTTCCTCCTCAAGCGATGGACCCCGGTATCGCTTGGTATTATATTGATTTAGTAAATACAGTCAAACCCCAGCAAGTCTTGACTACGAGGGGTTGTAATATGTCCTTTCGTCGCGAGATTTTCACTAAATTTGGACTGCATTTTGATGAAAGATTTCGCGGCAGTGCAGTCCGTGAAGAGTCTGATTTTTGTTTGAGAGTGCGCCAGACGGGATATAAGATTTGGTATGACCCCGAGGCTCATTTAGTGCATTTAGGGGAAGAGACAGGCGGTTGTCATGATATTAGTATGCGATCGCTCAAATATCAAATGACTTTCTATCACAATCATTTCTTGATGGGGCTAAAAAACCTCACCGTTGGCCAAGCTATACGCCTCTACGCCCGCTTATTTGACTGTCATGTACTGGGACGTCCTCCCTGTCATAAAAGCGGTTCCCCGATCAAAGTTTTGACTCGTGGCGTTTTTTACACTTTGGGATTTTTGAAAGCTTTGGGTAGTGTCATCCAATCTGGATGGAATGATGGTCAAATTTATACTCGACTTGATAAAGAAGTTAGTTGTTAATAGTTGGTTGTTGGTTGTAATATAGCGGTTCTCAATTCAGTGAGGTACAAAAACCCCACCCCCAACCCGCTCCCCGCAAGCAGGGAGGGGGCTTTTGATATACCTCATGTGATTAGGAAACGCTATACCTGTAGTGACAATACCCTACGGGAGGCAAGCCACATGAATTGTCACTACATTCACTACATTATATTGCAGGACTTACGTTACTGTCACAATTCATCGTTGGTGCGTGACGCTACAAGTCTTATTGCTAGGTTTAAATTTTTTCCTAGCGTCACACCCGAAGGGAAAAAATGTGCCAGTTGCGTAAGTCCTATATTGATACCGATCGCTACGTCAGCTAGGTCAGCTTTAGTTTTTAGCCTTAACACCAACCGTATTGGGAACCGATTGATACTTGGGTCTACCGTTGAGAGCAAGCAGGAGGAGTGAACCCAGAAGCATTATACGCTGAGGAAATCAGCGTTACTTCCCCCGTCTGTTTATTAAATACCCAACCAGTAGCTGGTACTATTTCCATAGCTTTTGGTTTTGAGGGAGATAACGCAGCCGGTGTCTTGGTGGGATGCTGTTGTGTTGTTGTAGCACGGAGGCGAGTATCTGACCATACCACATCACCACTAAGGAGATCATCGGGACTGAGGGGCAAACTACCACGTCCGGTGACAATGAAGCCACTGCCATTTTTGTCAAATGCTGCACAGTTAGAAGCAATTAGTCCTGGGGCATTTACTAAACCTACGGGCAGCTCCACTAAACCTTGGGTGGGGTCAATATAGGGAGTATTGATAATGACCTGACCGCTGATTCCAAATTGAGAAGTAGCAGTAATATCGCTTTCTTGTGTCGGTTGCGATCGCGCTTCAATGCCATAAATACCCTGAGTGTTAATGTCAATATTACCACCTTCGCCACTAAAGGCGTTTGCGCTAATGTCGCTGTTCTCTTTGGGTACGGCAACAATGAAAGGTGTATTAATTGTAATGTTACCACCATCACCACCAGCTTCAGCAGTGCCTGCGGTGGTGGTAATTTGACTACCGCGACGCAGCAATAGAATATCTTTTAATTGCAGGTTAATATTACCACCTTGGCTGCTGGCCGTTTGCCCAGAAATCGATGCTCGATTGTCAAGGGTAAGAGTACCTGCTTGTAGTGTGATATTGCCTGCATCGCCTTTGCCATCACTATTAACTGATATTCTTGCGCCATCTCTAATTATGACTTGACGGGGGTCGATGAAAATGCTACCACCATTACCTGTGGAACCAACAGCAGTGGTGGCGAAAATTCCACTAGCTGCACCTTCATTGATGACAACATCTCTAACTTGGTCAGTTTCTCCTGGTTGACGCAAACGTTGTTCAACTTGGGCAATGCGTTGAGTATAATTCGGATCGCTTCCTGCTACTGTAAGTCTATCTCTAACATTGAGTTTGATAGTTCCGGCATTACCACTACCACTGGTGCTGGTAGTTACTTGCCCACCGTTAAGAGCTTCAAAAGTGCGAGCATTAAGAGTAATGTTGCCTCCATTATCAGGATTAACCGTCAGAGCAGAGACAATTCCACCATCTCGGACGGCAAATTTATCTGTAGTGATGATAATATTTCCTGCTGGTCCTGATGTACCGCGTTCGTTTGTGGCGAATATACCGCTAGAATATCCGCGATCGCTTATTCCAGAAAGTGTTAGAGAATCAGAAGCATCGATCCGAATATTTCCCCCGCTTCCCTTACCACCAGCAATTAGCGGATTAGGCGATCGCACGAGAACAGAATCAATTTGCGCACCATTTGTTAATGAGAGCGATCGTGTCAAAATATCAATATTGCCTGCCCTACCAACACCGCCACCAAAGATAGCCGCTAGAATGTAACTATTATTTAGTGAAATCGCATTATCTACATTTAATGAGATATTACCTGCATCACCCTGTCCAAAAGTGCTGGAATTAATTTGAGCTTGATTTGCTAAAGAAAGCGATCCACTTGTTAGCTGAATATCTCCACCCTTGCCCACACCGCTAGATTCTACTGTGCTGAAGACACCAGTAGTAAATTGATTATTGTTGATGCCGTTTAAGGTAATGGCATCGCGGGCGTTAAGATTAATATTGCCTGCATTTCCTGTTCCAAAAGTGGCGGCTGCAATTTTAGCACTGTTGCTTAAAGATAGCGATCCGGTTGTAACTTTAATATTGCCTGCATTGCCTACACCGCCAGATTCGACATTGCTGAAGGCTCCACTGAAACTTTGATTGCTGCCGACACCATCAAACTTGACATTATCACGGGCATTGATGGTAATATCACCGCCATTACCCTGTCCAGATGTGGTAGAAAGCAGTTGAGCGCCATTTGTAACCGAAAGTGAGCCGGTTGTCAGTTGGATATCTCCGCCATTACCTCTTCTTGCTGTAGTGCTTATATTACTAGAGATTCCATTACTGCCAACACCGTCAAGGATAAAATTATCGCCGACATTAATGCTTATGTTGCCAGCATTACCTTGCCCGAAGCCGCTAGCACTTAGTAAACCACCATTTGTTAATGACAGCGATCTAGCAGTTACTTCTATATTTCCACCATTACCCACCGCATTAGAACCAACAGTAGTGGATGCTTCGCTACCAGGGAATTCAATATTGCCAACGCCATCAAAGGTAACAGTATCTTGAGCATTAATCGTGATATTACCACCATTCCCGCGCCCATTGGTGCCAGCAGCCAATGAAGCACCGTTAATTACCGACAAAGAGCCAGTTGTTACCTGGATGTTTCCCCCTTTACCAACACCTCCAGTAAGCAAGCTGCTGAAAATACCTGTTAATGAATCGTCCCCAGCACCCTCTAAGCTAACTTTATCGCGGGCTTCTACAGTAATATTACCTGCTTCCCCTTGCCCGGAAACGTTCGTAGTCAGAGAGGCACCGTTAACTAGTGATAGTGACCCAGTTATCACCCGGATATTTCCCCCCTTACCTATAGCTCTATTACCTGCAACAATGCTTGAGGCAGAGCTACCGCTGTCAAAGATAACACTGTCGCGGGCATCAATTGTGATATTTCCGCCATCACCTTTACCTAAAGTCCCACTACTTAAAAATGCCCCGTTAGTTAAGTTCAGCGAACCTGTTGTAATCTGAATATCTCCTGCTTTACCCACAGCGTCACCGATGACTGAGGTAATTGCACGGCTAAAGATGCCACCATTGTCTCCTTGCCCATCAAAGCTAACTGTATCGCGGGCATTGATTGTGATATTGCCACTATTGCCTTGCCCTAAAGTTCTGCTGTTAAATTCTGAACCATTGGTTAATGAAACTGAGTCAGCGTCAATAGTAATATTACCACCATTACCCACAGATCCAGCATCTACACTGCTGTAAATCCGGCCATTCTTTAGGGAGACATTAGAAGCTTGCACAAAAATGTTACCAGCGTTTCCGTTTCCAGCAGTACTTGCATCTATAAAAGTACCCTCGCTTAAAGACAGCGAACCTGATTTGATATTAATGTTACCGCCATTTCCCCGACCCCCAGGTAGGTTATTCTGGGTATCAGTTCCACGCAGTCCAGCTTGCAATTGAGCGCCATCAGTTAAGGTGAGTGAAGGTGCGGTGATATTAATGTTGCCACCATTGCCGACTCCTCCTGCTTCTATATTGCTAAAGATTGTACTATTACCACCAGCAAGAGAAACAAAATCCCTAGCCTGTATTGAGACATTACCAGCATCTCCTTGTCCAAAAGTACTCGCAGTCAAAAAAGCGCCATCTGCTAAGGAAACTGACCCAGCAGTGATATTAACGTTACCTGCGTTTCCCTGCCCAAAGTTATTAGTGTTTAAGTAACTACCATTAATTAAGGCAAGCGAGCCTGTAGTAATATTGATATTTCCACCTTGACCTACTGATGTTGCTTGGAGAACATTGGCAATAAAGCTGTCATCAGTTAAAGTCGTTGGCCCTGTAGCACTAATGTCAATATCTCCTGCCTGACTTTGCAGCGTACCTAATCCCGTATCTATCCCCGCTCTTACTTTACTTGCTCCCGCTAAACTCAAGTTTTGAGCATTGATGGCAATACTACCCCCATCACTACCCCGGACATTTAACTCAGCGCCATTAGTTAAAGATACATTCGCTCGTTGCACATTAGGAACACCCAAGCTAAGTATATTCCCAGCGAAATTTAACCCAACATTGCCAGGTGCAGCTAATCCGGCTAATTCGATGCGTCCGTTATAAGCTCTCAGGCTACCACCATCAACGTTGACATCGCCACCCACTAATAGTAAACTTCTACCATCTGGGACTCTCAATCCGGTAACTTCAACACCTGCTAAATTCACGCCTGCGGGTGCATTTGATCTAATTGTAATTGCTGCTGGTGAAGGTTGAATAAACAGCAATGCGGAAGGATTGATTGTTAGTAATGGTGTGGGTGCATTGGGAGTAGTTGCGCTGAAAATTCCCAAAGTTCCAAATTGAATCGCGTTCGCTGTGGAACCGACAAAAGACCCGCCAACATTTAAACTGGCATTATTACCAAAAATAATTCCGTTGGGATTGAGTAGAAATAGGTTAGCAGAGCCGTTAGCGCGAATTAATCCATCGATATTGGAGATTGAATTACCTGTTACCCTGCTGATAATATTATTAATGTCAAGAGCATTATTGAAAAAAGCAGTGCCGTTAGTGGGAACGGAAAATTGTTGAAAACTGTGGAATAAATTGTTTCCGATTTGGCTTCCACCGGTGATATTAAAAATGTTACCGCCCGGTGTGACAATGGAATTATTTGGTAAAGTGCTATCCGGGGTTATTTGCGCTGATGCATTGTTTCCCGAAAAAATGCTATTACCTATCGCGATCGCTAACAACCAGCCCCAACGATTGCTCATTGCCTAATGTACTCGCTATGCTTTTTAATGACTACTAAAACTTACCTATATAATTAATAAAGCATATAATGGAGTCGGCACAAATAAATAAAAGTTTATACTAGCGCTACTACGAGCCTTTGCCTAATATATTGCAATATGGTTGCTGTTAAGGAGAATTGTAGGTTAGGTTATAGCTTCAGGGTAAGCGAAGGGGTACTAAGTGAAACCCAACAAACCGCCGAACCGAAACAAATGAAGGCTTTTTGGCGCTAATATCAAGCGTCTTACATTCTATTGGACAAAAGTGTAAAAGTCTTTTTTATCTGCGTCCTACCCTACGGCAAGGCGATAGGCGCTGAATGCCTTCTCGTTCGTGGAGCATCCCGAAGACGATATTAGCGCTTACTACGGTTAATTAATTATTTATTTTTTAGCAATGAAAATCTTAGTAGCTAGCCATACCTATATTGTAGACCTGAACTGTGAGAAACTACGGGCATTATCTCAATTAGAATCAGATATTGAAGTCACAGTTGTAGTGCCGAAACGCTGGAATCCAGGTGGGGTTCAAAATAAGATTATTGAAACTGAATATCGCGATGAAGGCAAGTTTCGGATAGTCCCGGTTTCTAACTTCAGCCAGAATCATCAAGGATTGTTGACATTTGGCACTGATTTAATTAGTTTATTCCAAGAATTTCGGCCAAACATCATCCAAGTAGAACAAGGTTCTAAAGCCCTTGCTTATGCTCAGATGATAGCCTTGAATAAGTTTTTAGGACTGAAAGCTAAAAATGTATTTTTCACTTGGTGGAATCTTCCTTACGAACTAAAATTCCCCACTTCTTTATTAGAAAAATATAACCTGCAAAACAGCCACGGCATTATTTCCGGGAATCAAGATGGCGCAGAAATTTTACGCGCTCGTGGATATAATGGCACAATTAAGGTTATGCCTCAATTAGGTGTAGATGAAACTCTATTCACCCCCACATCTCAGCCAGAATTAGCCGCGAAATTGGGAATTAAACAAGACGATTTTGTTGTGGGTTTTGTCGGTCGGTTTGTTCCAGAGAAAGGATTAATGACGCTGTTAAATGCTTTAATATCTATTAAAGATAAATCTTGGAAATTACTGTTGTTAGGACGCGGTTCTTTGCAATCAGAGTTGATGGAGAAAGCCGCAGAAAATAACATTCAAGATAGAATAATTTTGATAGAAAGCGTTCCTCATGATGAAGTTGCAAAGTATATTAATTTGATGAGTACTTTGGTATTGCCATCAGAAACAACCTACCAATTTAAAACATTAACATCTGTCGGTTGGAAAGAACAATTTGGTCACGTCCTAATTGAAGCGATGGCTTGTCAAATACCTGTGATTGGTTCCGACTCAGGAGAAATTCCCTATGTAATTGGCGATGCGGGGTTAGTTTTTTGTGAAGGTGATGCTAAGGCACTGGCTGATTGTTTGTTGCAATTAATTGACAAGCCAGAATTTGCTGAAAAGTTAGGTGAAATAGCTTATCAGAAAGCAATGGTAAAATATACTAATAAGGCTTTAGCAAAAGAGCAATTGGAGTTTTATAAAGAACTCGTGTGAAAAAGTCCCCACACCCTAGAAGGGTGAGGCTATACTAACTAAGCCCACCTGCGTGGGCTAATTTAGACGCATCTTCAATAACTCCTAATACCGATTCTGTATGAAGTCCCCACACCCTAGAAGGGTGAGGCTATACTAACTAAGCCCACCTGCGTGGGCTAATTTAGACGCATCTTCAATAACTCCTAATACCGATTCTGTATGAAGTCCCCACACCCTAGAAGGGTGAGGCTATACTAACTAAGCCCACCTGCGTGGGCTAATTTAGACGCATCTTCAATAACTCCTAATACCGATTCTGTATGAAGTCCCCACACCCTAGAAGGGTGAGGCTATACTAACTAAGCCCACCTGCGTGGGCTAATTAGACGCATCTTCATATTGTTTGGTATAACTCCTAACTCCTAACTCCCTATTCTGGTAAATTTTCAAACACTTGCCCAACTAAGTCCTTTACCTTAAAATCTAGCTTCTGCCAATCCACATCACCCAGTTCATCGATTAAACTAGTATCAACATCTACTGTTGCATTTACGGGGCTGTAGTCAAGAAAACAAACTTGATAGCACAGTTCCCACAAGTCCACCTTGATTTGCTGCTCTTGACGTTGTAAGGACAAATGATATCCTGGATGGGGCGTTGGTAGTTTGGCAAGAGTCTCTCTGATTTTGTTCTGTTCTTCTGGTGTTGCGGTTTCTAATTCTTGCAGTAGCCTCATTACGATCGCTTTGGTTTCATCAGTCGTGTCAGCAGACCAAATCAATACGTCCTGATATGTTCCCGTCCAAGTAGAATTATCAAGCAGCTTGCGAATGTTGTCGAGAACGCGGATGAAGGCAGGTTGCATGAGGAGTTCAGCCTGCTGCCATGTAACTGGATTGTTGATTTTGGGTGGCATGATTGGTCTAAATGAAGGAAGAAGGAAGAGGGAAGAAGGAAGAAGGAAGAAAGAGGTTTTTAGATGGGGATTGGGACTCCAACTCAAAACAGACAGCCTGAATCCGGTCGGGGTCTTAAACCCCCAGCGAGGATAAATTTATTAAAAAAATGCGTTTTTACCGAAATCTTTTCTCAAGATAGCGGATTTTGTTATAGAGAAATTGGAGATATATATTACCAGGATGGAAAATGGGTGTTAACACTGGGGAGGGAATATGATTGGGAAGCTTCTAGACCATCGTTATCGAGTTATCAGAGTTCTGGCTATCGGCGGATTTGGTCAAACTTATATTGCCCAGGATACCAAGCGACCGGGTAACCCTATCTGCGTTGTCAAACACCTCAAACCCTCAAATTCTGACCCCAAAGTTTTTGAAACCGCGAAGCGTCTGTTTAATTCAGAAGCCGAAACTCTCGAAAAGTTGGGCAGCCATGACCAGATACCCCGGCTTTTGGCTTATTTTGATGAAAATCATGAATTCTATTTAGTACAAGAATTTATTGAAGGGCATCCTCTAAGTGATGAATTGGCTATCGGTCAAAGTTGGACTGAAAGCCAAGTCATTCAGATGTTGCAGGAAATTCTCAGTATTTTGGAATTCGTCCACAGCCAAGGGGTAATTCACCGCGATATCAAGCCAGATAATATCATCCGCCGAGATCAGGATAAGAAGTTAGTTTTAGTAGACTTTGGCGCTGTTAAACAATTGCGCTCTCCTAACTATACGACTGGGGCACAGCCCACAGCTACAGTGGCGATTGGTACTCCCGGTTATATGCCGACCGAGCAAGGACAAGGTAAACCCCGTCCTAACAGCGATATTTATGCTCTCGGAATCATTGCGATTCAAGCGCTGACGGGAGTGTCACCAATGGACTTGCAAGAAGACCAAAATACTGGCGAAGTTATTTGGCAGCATTTGGCACCCGTAAGCAATGATTTGGCGGCGATCTTGACTATTATGGTTCGCTATCATTTCAAAGACCGCTACCAAACCGCTGGAGATGCACGGCTTCGGTTGCGGCTGCTTTCTTCAACTTCGACTGGTCAAGAATACCCCAAACCTGTCTACCAAACCAACCTATCTCCAGAGTCTCGGCAGAAAACTGTTGCAGTCTCACCGGCAAATTCTGTCCCGGCAAAACCTGCTCGGAAAGTTTCCAATGGGCCAGATTTGATGCCTCTAGTTGTTGCTGCATTATTAGCTGGTGGAGCGGCTGCATTGGTAGCGAATGTTGCACCAAATGTGAAAAATTTTAATTTCAAGTTTGCTGGTAATGACTCTGGGACACTTAAAAACTGCGTGGCTGTGGTTGAGGGCAATTCCAACATCCGTTCGGAACCGAGTTCTTTTAATTCTGACACTATCGTAGAAACTATTGCCAATAAAACCAAGTATGAGGTCACAGGTAAGCGGACAAAAAGCGGTTGGGTAGAAGTTAAACTGGATTCTGGAAATTTGGCTTGGACGCACAAAGATGTCATTGCCAACAATGAAGATTGGGTTTCTTGTCTGCGAGATAAAAATATTGCGATTAAAACAGTAGATGATGCTGGGCTGATTGCAACTCAACCGGCTCCAATACCGAAACCAAAGCCTGAACCAAAGTTGGGAGTGCCATCTCCGTTAGCTTCACCATCAGGCACACAAGACACAACTGCGAGTCAGAACGCTTCGGTATTATTGGAGCAAGCGAGGAAGAAGTATGAAACAGGTGATTTACAAGGGGCGATCGCGCAGTTGAAAACTATTCCTCAAAATGCCTCAGAAATTAAGAATACAGTAGAGGTGATTGCACAGTGGCAACAAGATTGGGCGAAGGCAGAAGCATTATCCAATGATATCAACAAAGCGCTCGATGAAGGCAAATGGGATAAAGTTTTGTCTTATAAAGAGCATCCAGAAAAGTTACCAAATATTCAATTTTGGCGAGATAAAATAGATCCTTTATTTAAGCAAGCCGCCGATAGTTTAGCACAACAGGAGCTTCCCAAAGTAGATAATTTGCTTCCTAAAAATGATGGGAAAAAACAGCCTAGCAATAACAAGAAACCTCAATAGTTAGTGGTTGAGGGTAGCCAATTTTTGGTTTTTAAAAACTTCTCGTGTTTGAAAAACTGATTTATCGCAGCAATTACAATCAGCCATGAAATAAATTACCCTTTGGGATGCCTTCGGCTACATAGCAAGAAGCTTAAACCCGTTTTAACGGGTTGAAAATCTTTACCTAATCAGATTTATCTGATTTAAGCTAAAAGCTGTGTAGCTTGCTTCTCGCGGAGCGAGTAATTTATTTCCGGGCAGGATTGCGGGTAATTGCGAGTGGTAAAATCAATCAGTTTTGACGAGTTTAATGCACCAATTGCAATCAACCGTGAAATAAATTTCCGGGCAGGATTGCGGGTAATTGCAAGTGATGCATTGACAACAACCAACAACCGCTAATTTTTCTTTGGTGCAGGATTTGGCTTTTCTAAACTGGTGCCGAAAAAGTAAACTCGACCGCAATATTGGGTTGAACTAGAGCAAACAGCTTCTATGGCAACATTGCTGACATTGCTCACATTTAGTGATAGAGTAGCTCGTTGTGCTGGGCTTACAGTTGTAGATTCTGCTTGTTTTCCATCTAAGAAAATTTTCACCTCAACACCCGGACTTTTTGTCTCGTTATCAAGCATTCCAAATCCTAAATTTAGGGTTTGAAATACAGGTTGAGGACTATTATCTGGTTGGATTTTACAAGTTACTGAGGCCGAGCGATTGCCCGGTCCTAAAAAAAACTGACTGTTATATACTGCTTTGCCAATAGCAATATCAGTATTTTCTTCTCGGAAGTTACCAAGTCCGCTGTTTACACATTTTGCTCGTAACAAGGGTACAGGACGCGGTTGTGCCTGAGCAATTTTTTCACCATTAGCAGTCAGACTACATAACAATACCGTACTAGTGATGACTGAAGCAATTAACTTAGTATTTTGCATCGGAATTTAAGAAAGAATATCAGGTTGATAGGTAAAAGCCAAGACAATAATACCTAATCACCTCACCATTTTTTTGTATCACCGCTAAGTTAGATAGATCCCCGACTTCCCAATGTCGAGGATCTATTTCGGCTGGAAATATGCGTATACGGGGAATAATATATTTAAGTAGTAGCGAAAAACACCTAATATATTTTTATTTTCCGGATTGCTTCTGAAGCAAATCTGGGTAGTATTACTGAAGTGTAACCCCAATATGAAGATTCGAGCAAGCAAGCTGACCCATGTAAACAAATCGGGGCAGTGTCACAAATAGTTGTCTGGGAAAGCGTAAATTAAACTTTTACGGAGATTTAATCTAGTTTCCGGTGCGTTTTTTAACCTATTTTCTCGGCAATAGGTGAGGGCAACAGAAGTAATTTTTCGCATTTTTTGGTAGTAGGGAATACAAAGACCTATGATTTATTGGTTACTTATTTTCCATGTTATTTTTACAAGCTTGCGGTATCGGAAATACCCCAATACCTGTACTATAAATAGCTAACAAATCGATCAGCAGTGTTAAAAATCATGGCGATCGTTGTTTACATCTTTTAATTGATCCAAATTTGAGGTATATATTTATATCTCAAGACAAATAAAAATTAAGAGCAGCGCTTTTTTTAATCAATCAGCCTTGCATAATGCAATCCTAATACAGACCATTTGATTTTTTTAGAGGAGTGGTAAAAAACAGCCATACCTGGCAAATTCAGTCCCCGCAAGCTAAATAAGAGTCATTGATGTAGCTTAGGAACTCAATTCTCATGCAATTGTTACATGAAATAATCATCAAACTTAGGTGATTCAACTATCGCATTCATACCAGTACAGTTGATTAAATTTTGACTGAACCGATATCGCAACTTTCCCGAGCTAAGAGGCCTCAAACCATTATTTTATGGTTTAAATATTGACAAGCCTCTGATACTATGCTCTTATCACATAAAAATGGCTACATTGTTATCAGGAGTGAGGAGATAAAAATGAAATTGTATAAAAAGCTGGGTAGACCTAAGTAAGTTTAGGCGAAAGAAATTTGCTTTCTCACAATATGAAAGTTAGGCTTTTTGTCTGCGTAAAAGTCTAAACAATAGGAAAACCTCCGCTATAGCTTGATGCCTTCCAATGACATCTATAATTTCATGGCTGAGGCCTAGAAGCCTCTTTTTTACATTTTTTTCTTTAGGTATTATCACTTACGGAATTGTACCTACAGTTGCTCAGACAGGCGTAATACAGAATGAAGCTACCGTTGGTGTAGGAGATTCTCCTAGCGCTGCGAATGGTGGAGTCGTTCGCTCAAACCCGGTGACTTTGACGGCTTCTCAAGCGGCTCTGGAGATTATTAAAACTGGTGACAGAGCAGCGGCAGAACCGGGAGATACAGTAGTTTACCGCCTTGCAATTACGAATCGGGGTACATCTGCGACAAATAACCTGGAGATTACAGATAGGCTGCCTTTAGGTCTGAATTTTATTGATAGGTCGCTCAAAGGAACTGTCGGGAATCAGCAAGTCAGTTTGACTGCTAGCCCTAGTTCCAGAAATCGGACGGTTGTATTGACTTCAAATCGAGGACTGCAACCCAACGAAACTTTGAATGTAGTTTATGCAACCACGGTGACCCCGGACGCGATTCGGGGGACTGGGAGAAATTTGGCGCAAGCTAGATCGGGGAGCTTAACAAGCAATCAAGCCACTCACTTATTGCGGATTCGTCCGGGTATTCTGTCTGATTGTGGAACCTTGATTGGGCGCGTGTTTGTCGATAAAAACTTTGACGGGGAACAGCAACCAGGAGAGCCTGGAATACCTAATGCAGTGATTTACATGGATGATGGGAACCGGATTGTCACTGATGCTAACGGTTTATACTCCCTGGCGAATGTGGTATCGGGCAATCGCTCGGCAGCACTGGATTTAACTAGTTTGCCCGGTTATGCATTGGCACCGAACAAGTATTTCATTGAAAAAAATAGCCAGTCTCGCATGGTGAGGTTAGCTCCCGGCAGTATGGCACGGATGAATTTTGGGGTTACGCCTGCGTTTTCAGAGAATAAGCGATGAAAACAAAAAAACTAGGAGTGATGTCTATCAGAAATTTTGGGAATGGTCCCAAAACTAAGCAAATGCAAGAATCTTCTGTCTTGCGATTTGCCCTAATGTTTAAGAGTGGTGCAGGTATATTGCCGGCATTGGCAATGTTTTCATCTGCGTTTTTCCCTGGTGTTGCCTTTGCCCAGGTGGTAGAGAATACCCAATCGCAGATAGCACCAACTGCAACAGAGTTGAATCGTTACTCGCCTTTAGAGAAAGCTTTGAAGCGAGTGGCAGAGGACAAGGGGAACAAGGAGGACGAGAAAGAAAATTCTTCGACCACCCCTGTTATTCCAAGCTCACCGATACCCCAGGCACAGCAAACCCCGTCACCTACAGAGTTTGTTGCCCCTTCCACACCTCAGACGCTTGCGGATAAGAAACTCCAAATTGAAATTGCACCTGTGGGCGATCCAAGGGTGCAGGCGGATGGGCGCTCTACGATCAAGTTTTCCGGGCAAGTTACCGATGAAAAAGGTGAATTGCTTGCTAAAGACGTGATGGTCACTTTGACTACTAGTGCCGGGAAATTTGTTGGGGCAGACCAAGATAAAGATGCCGTTGGGTTTCAGGTGCGTGCCATTAATGGTGAGTTCACTGCAACTCTGCAATCAGATATTAAACCCCAGCAAGTCCGGATTCGGGCGGCGGTGGAGAGCATAAGGAAACCACCGACAGCGAATAATCGGGTTAATACGATTCCAGGTGAATCATTCCCCCAACAAACAGATAATTCTTTGTTGGCAGACCGCGTAGATGCAGCGATTGAAGCTTATACGCAAGTTGAATTTACTACCTATCTGCGTCCTTCCTTGGTAACAGGTATAGTAAACTTCCGATTGGGACCTCGCGGTACTGATTACTGGGGTAGTTTGAGCGATTTCCTCAGACCGAGAAGACGAGATGATGGGTCATTTGAACTGCAAGATGATTACACAGCTAAGTTAAGCGCTGCAGTATTTGCGACAGGGAGAGTCGGGGATTGGTTATTTACGGGTGCGTTGAATAGCGATCGCCCAATTAACCAAGATTGCGAAGGCAGAAACCGACTATTTGGTGGGATTCAATTTTGCGAACAAAACTATCCTGTCTATGGTGATAGTTCGACATTTTCGTCTACAACCCCTTCTATTGATAGCTTCTATGCCCGGTTGGAGAAGACTCCTTCGATTTTGGGAGCCGAGCCAGATTATGTGATGTGGGGGGACTACAACACGAATGAGTTCGCTCGGGAATCTCAGTTGTATACGGCGACAGCGCGTCAGTTACATGGTTTCAAAGGTAACTATAATTTTGGTCCCATACAGTTAACGGCATTGTATGCCAACAATATTGAGGGTTTCCAACGAGATACCTTTGTACCGAATGGCACTAGTGGAAATTACTTCTTAGCAAAGCGGTTGTTGATTCCAGGAAGTGAAAATGTTTTCCTGGAAATGGAAGAAATCAATCGTCCCGGTACGGTACTGGATAGAACGCAACTATTCCGAGGTCGGGATTATGAGATTGACTACGATCGCGGAACGATAAACTTTTTCCGTCCAATTCTGGCAACGGAACTAAACCCGTTGGGAGTAAGTACGGTCAGACGAGTTGTGGTCACCTATCAAAATGAAGGTGGACAAGGTTCTAACCTGATTGGTGGACGACTGCAATACAATATTTCCTACAATCAAGAAGCGAAATCTTACTTCGCAGGTTCCTATTTGCGGGAAGACCAAGGAAGTACTGAGTCTGAGTTGTATGGTGGAGATTTCTTACTATCTTTTGGCAATGTGGGTCAGTTGATGGGGGAATATGCCCGCTCTAGCAGTAGTTTGTTGGATGGACGAAATCGCGATGCCAATGCATATAGGATTGAGGCTCTGACTAATTTGGGTCAGCGTTTGAATGGTCGAGCCTATTACCGTGCAGTTGAGCCAAATTTTCTTAACAATGCAACCAGTAGTTTCTTCCCAGGGCAAACTCGCTACGGTGCGTCAGTGGCAGTTGGGGTGACTGATACTACCAGCTTTAATGTTGGTTACGACGTAGAAGAAAATTACGGTATCGCTGCGACGGGATTGATTAATTATATCGATTTATTCGATCCGCAACCCACAGCACGTTCTGGCGAACAAGTCAACAACGAACTGAGAACATTCCGGGCTGGGATTTTGCAGAAATTTGGTGCGGCTGATGCCAGTGTTGAATATGTGAACCGCGAACGGGATGATAGAGTTAGCAACCGTTTCACAGGTAGCGCGGAACAATTGGTATCTCGTGTCAACGTTCCTCTGGGACAAGCACTGACGTTCCGAGCGCAAAACGAATTAAATCTGGGTGGTGATGACCCACTCTATCCCAACCGGACAACCTTGGCGATGGATTGGCGAGCTTATCCAGGAGTGACATTCCGACTAGCGCATCAATTCTACGACAGAAGCGAATTATTGCAGGGTAACTCGCTGACCACCTTCGATACGATTTTGGATCGCAAGATTGGGGAAGATACCACCATCACTGGTCGTTATTCAGTCTTATCTGCTTATAACGGTTTGCAAGGTCAAGGTGCTGTCGGGTTAGATAACCGCATTCGCATTGCACCGGGATTGAAGCTCAACCTCGGATACCAATACGTATTCAAGAATATATTTGGTGCCACAGCGACAGGCGATCGCTTTGGACAATATTATGCGGTGGGTCAAACTGCTTCCTCCCTCGGGTTGTTCTCTGGTTCTGTTTACAGCCTCGGGCTGGAATACACAGATAATCCCGACTTCCAAGCTAGTGGACGGTTTGAGTTCCGTGATGGGGAAGAAGGTAATAACACCGTCATCTCAGCCGCAGCAGCCGGAAAACTATCCCCAGCATTAACGGCATTAGTCCGCTATCGGCAAGCTGGAGAAGCAAACGTGTATTTGCCATCCAGTGCAGGTGTCAACCCCAATGGTGTCACCTTCCAAGAACTCGGAGACACATCAAACCTGAAAATCGGTTTAGCATATCGCGACCCGAATAGCGATCAATTTAACGGTTTGTTGAAGTATGAGTATCGGCAAAACTTTGACTCAATAGTTCAAAGTCAGGAAATTGGCAGTACCGCTACAGGTCATGTGTTCTCTTTTGAAGGGATTTATGCTCCTAGTTGGCGATGGGAATTTTACGGGAAATATGCACTCAGAAATGGTGTGACATTCTTAGATGGCGATCGCTTTGATGGGACTGTGAATTTAGGGCAGTTACGGGCTGCTTATAGGTTGGGTTATCGCAACGATTTGGCTGTGGAAGGGCGTTGGATTGGTCAAAATACGAATACTGGTACGGGCTACAGCGAATTTGGTGTGGCTATCGAAACTGGGTATTATGTGACGCCTGATTTACGGTTGGCTGTGGGCTATAGCTTGGGTGGTGTGGATGACCGTGATTTTTCTGGTTACCGTTCGCAGGGTGGTATTTATTTAAATATTAGCTTGAAGTTAAATGAGCTTTTGGGCGGTTTTGGGTTGCAAAAGCCTGTTCCGAAACAGCAGCAGGAGTCTGAGGTGGGGCCAATGGCAGAGGGATTACGCAATCCTAACAGTACTTCTTTTATTAACCGCGAAGGACGCGAAGTACGCGAAGGAATAAAAGAGAGGGATAGGGGTGATGTTTTAGGGTTGATTGAGCGTCTCAGGCTGGGTCAGCAATCGAATATTAATCTCATTAACCGTCTGAGAGGGCCGGGGGGGCAAGAGCCTCGGGCTAGTGTGGGTTCCCAGGTGCGGAGGAGTCAGTGATGTCCAGTTTTAAAGTTCGTTGGCTGTTGGTTGTTAATAAGAAGTTTAAGCAACAACTATCGATTAATAATTACCAATTAGCAATCATTTCTTTTTTACCTTTTTCCTTCTGTTTTTTACCTTTCTATGCCGCTGTTGGATTGTCTAAGGGGATTGGGAATCTTTCACAAGTCCCCTCCCCTACTCCCTCTACTCCCTCTTCTTACCGGGTAGTTGTTAACAGCAATCAGGATGGTAATGTCCAGGCTGATGAGGGGTTGACTTTACGGGAAGCGATTGAGGTTGTCAATGGGACGTTATCTGTTGACAAACTCAGTGCTGCTGAGAGGGCTTTGGTGCTACCTGCAACGGGTGGTGGTTCGCGGATTGAGTTTAATCTACCTGCGGGTGCTTCTACTATTCAATTGCAAACTGTTCTCCCCGATTTGGCAAGTCCGGGATTGGTGATTGATGGTGCAAGTCAACCGGGATATGACTCGACAAAATCAGCGACTGCAGAAATTACTATTCCGATTCCGGTGGTGACGATAACTCCGGCTGCTGATAAGGAAGTGTTTCGGGGTTTGACGGTGGTTGCGGATGGTGTGACAATTCGGGGTTTGAGTTTGCATGGTTTCAATTCCAGCCCGATCAAACAACAACTGGGAAATCTGCTGATTTACGATGGTGTCCCTAAGCCTGTGACACTCACGACACCTCCTGGGGATATTGTAATTGCTCACCGCTTTCCACCCCCGGATATCAGCCGTCAACAACCCCCTAACAGCAGCTTCCCTTTTTCTGACAGGGATGTACCTCCAAAAAATGTTGTCATTGAAGATAACTGGTTGGGGATGGCTGCTGATGAAAGAATGCCTGAGAAAACATCAGCTTTTGGGGTATATGTATTCAACTCTCAAGGGGCAACAATTCGCCGCAACCGCATTTATTATCATGATGGCAGCGCCATTATTACCTCAGTGCGTGGGGAAAATACGGTCGTGCAGCAAAATATTATCGTTGGCAATGGGATTGCTGGGATGCCTGATGCCTTGCGTTTTGAAGGTGTAGTGACGAAATCTCGGGTTCTTGGTAACTTGATTTGCGCCAATGATGGGGCTGGGGTGTATTTATTTAAACCCGAAGGTGATGTCGAACTTGTGAACAACAAAATCACCTACAACGGCAGACGCTTGCGACGGGCTGCGGTTTATTTGATGGGTGAAAACCACAGAGTTACAGGTAATGAAATAGACAATCATGCCGGACCTGGGGTAGTGGTATCAGCTTTTCCTAATAGCGGTCGCAACCTCATTACCAATAACAAATTTGCGGCGTTGGAGGGTTTGAGTATCGACCTCAACACCAATCGTAACCTGGATGTCAGCGACTTTCAAAAAGGTGATGGCCCCAACGCTCAACGGAATTCTGACAACCGCCGACGGGACACGGGAAATGGAGCCATCAATGCCCCAGAATTCACAGCGAGAACGTTTTCACCCGGTGGCAGCATCACCGTATCTGGAAAAGCTGACCCCGGTTCAGAGGTAACAATTTATCGCTTGGGGGATTACCAACAAGGGAAACAGGCGATGTATGACCCCGGTTATGGGGCACTCAGCCAACCCTTGGCAACCGTACCCGTAGATAAAGATGGTAAATTTAGTACTACAGTGTCGGGGTTGAATCAAGGAGACATGGTAAGCGCGATCGCCTCCGATCCGAAATATGGCACCTCCGAACCAGCGATCGCAGCCTTAATTGGTGAACCAGGAACCAGACCAACACTGACATCAAATCCCCCCAGAACCCCGATACCCATACCTCAGTGTACGACTCGGCCGGCCCCACCAACACCACCAACACCACCAGAGAAGCCGCCAGAAATTCCCCCACCACCACTAAGGATTAAAGTACCAAGGAACATCCACTTTGCCCTTGATAAATCCTTCATCAGTCCGACCAGTGCAGCAGTGTTGGATCGGGTGGCAGAAGTGCTACTACAGTATCCCGTTATCGTTATTGAAATTCAAGGTCACACCGACCCCCGTGCAAGTAATGAATATAACCTCGCACTAGGTAGACGGCGGGCATTGGCAACGAGAAACTATCTGATTCGGAAAGGAGTACCACCAGAACGGATGACCATTCGCTCCTTCGGTGAAAGCCAGCTTTTAAGCAATCGTCCAAACCGGGTAGATTACGCACGCGATCGCCGTGCCGAAATCCAGTTCAAAGACGTTCGAGGTGTCGAAATAATCATCGAGTCGCAGTTTGAAGACCTACAGTTAGAACCTGTTCGACGACAACCTCCTGCCAGACGGACACCACCAAGAAGCAGAAACAGAGGTAGAAGGTAGTCTAGACCTCTCTCCATAGCTTGCTTCCCCGGAGGGGTACCTCTCTCCTCTTAAGGAGAGAGGCTTTGATTGATTCCCCCTTCCCTCATAGGGAAGGGGGTTAGGGGGTTAGGTCTGCGTGTGGTCTACTTAGATAAAGCCTGTCGCAAAAGTAAGTTTTTATACATAAATTCTGTCAAAAAAGATACAAATCATGAAGAAACACTACAAATCATCCTCTGATTTTGACCAAGGTAGCACGACTGTCCAGAGGAATGGGATTGCGCAGATATCGGCGATCGGGATACGAGTTTCCCGTACAGCGATTATTTTGCCTCTCGTGGTTACTGGTATGGGGATTGGTTATTTGCCTTCCCCAGCCCAGGCTTTAACTGCGGGAGGTAGTGCGGGTTGTCCAGCGGGTACGAGACAGGGACCTAATGGACCTTCACCAGAAACTTCTTTTATTCGTAACGGTACTTTTACAACAAATCCTACAACAACGGGACAATTAACTCCCACCAATAACGCTGCTGCTAGCTTCGATAGTAACTTACCCTATCGAGGTAATGGCATTTATCCTGACGATGATGGGCAGAATAATCCTGATGGTTCACGAGCACCTGTTGCAGGGACGAATCCCCGAGGCGGTCTTTCCGTTCAAACTGGTACTATCAATTACGCTGGTGGCATTGTACTGGGGGTACCTCTACCAGCAGATACAGCCAACGGTCTTGTAGGATCGAACACTTATTTATACTCCAACCCCAACCAAGGGTACGATGCTAGTGGTAGTTTAAGTACAAGTCTTTTCCAAAACCCTACAGTTTGGCGACAAACCGTTACAGGGTTACAACCAAACACAACTTATAACTTTAGCGGCTATTTTCTTAACCTACTTGACCCTGCGAACCAGGCAGTTCGAGATAGCGATGACATTAATACGGGTGTGAGTCCACAGATAACCCTGCGAATTGACCCTGTTAGTGGTGGTGCCGGTATTAGTGCCAGCCCAATAAGAGTACGAAGACGTGCATTAGGTGCAAATCCTTTGAACGGATGGCAACGAGTCGAGTATAGCTTCACTACAGGTGCTGGAGAAACACAAGCAACATTATCGATTATTGACACAGCAAATAATGTTAGTGGTGACGACTTCGGTTTGACAGCGATCGGTTTAAACGAATGTGTACCTGTACCAGTAATTAATAAATCAGTCAGCCGTTTGGCAGACAATAATAACAACGGTATTCTTGATGCTGGAGACGACCTGCGATACACCGTTACCGTCAGAAACCCCAGCCCGAACCCGATTAGCAACCTAGTAATTAGCGATTTTCAAACTCCGAACTTACAGCTACTGCCGAATACTGCGAACGTTGACCAAAGTTTTACTGCTACTCCTACAGTCCAAAGCGGCTTTACTGGTACCAACACACCTGTTCCATTTACGAATAGTGGAACCCTCCCCGCTGGACAGACTGTTACCCTGACATATAACACTCGGATTTTACCAGGAGCTACCAGTCCAATTATCAACCAAGCGAGTGCAAGATTCACCCAAGATGGTGGGACTCCGATATTATCTGACACCAGAGACACTCCCACGGTAGACGCATCCGGTCAAAACCCAGGTAATGTCGATGCAAATGGTAGAATCAACCAACCAGTTGGGACTGCAACTGAACCGACAATTGTCAATATTGGGACAGCAGGCATTTCTGGTACTTTATATCAAGACACCACACAAAACGCTACCCTAGACACCAACGAAGCGAGATTACCGGCGAATATTACCGTCCGACTTGTGGGCAGTGATGGTAGTGTCGTTCAACAAACAACTACTGATGCTAACGGTCAGTATAGATTTACAACTGTTACTAACGGTAGCTACACCATCCAACTAGATACCAGCGACACAGATATACCCTCTAGTTTGCGACTGACATCACCGCAAAATAATAGCATTCCCGTGCAATTTACCGGGACTGCGATCGCTGACCAAAACTTTGGATTTAATCCTAGTTCGATTTCTGGTACTTTGTATCAAGATACGGCATCCCAAAATAATACCTTAGACCCTAACGAAACCAGACTACCTGCAGGGATTACCGTCAGACTTTTGGATAGTAATGGTAGTGTCGTCCAAACAACAACCACCACAGCCAACGGTCAATATTTCTTCACTAACGTTCCGAACGGCAACTATCGGATTCAAGTAGATACTAGCCAAGGTATCCCTAGTGGATTCAACTTAGGAACACCAAATGACCTACAAGTTAACTTTAGCGGCACTCCAGTTAACGATCGCGACTTTGGATTTAGATCCTCTGGTATTTCCGGTATTTTATATCAAGACACCACACAAAACGCTACCCTAGACACCAACGAAGCGAGATTACCTGCGAATATTACCGTCCGACTAGTGGGTAGTGATGGTAGTGTCGTTCAACAAACAACTACTGATGCTAACGGTCAGTATAGATTTACAGGTGTTCCTAACGGTAGCTACACCATCCAACTAGATGCCAACGACACAGATATACCCTCTAGTTTGCGACTGACATCACCGCAAAATAATAGCATTCCCGTGCAATTTACCGGGACTGCGATCGCTGACCGAAACTTTGGATTTAATCCTAGTTCGATTTCTGGTACTTTGTATCAAGATACGGCATCCCAAAATAATACCTTAGACCCCAACGAAACCAGACTACCCGCAGGGATTACCGTCAGACTTTTGGATAGTAATGGTAGTGTCGTCCAAACAACAACCACCACAGCCAACGGTCAATATTTCTTCACTAACGTTCCGAACGGCAACTATCGGATTCAAGTTGACCCCACCAGTTCAAATATTCCTCGTGGTTTTGGCTTAGGAACACCAAATGACCTACAGGTTAACTTAACTGGCACTCCAGTTAACAATCGCAACTTTGGATTTAGACCCTCTGGTATTTCCGGTACCTTATATCGAGACACTTCACCACAAAATAATACCTTAGATACCAACGAAACCAAATTACCTGCAAATATTACTGTTAGGCTCTTAAACAGTAGTAACACTGATGTCGTCCCTCCTGTGGTTACTGATGCCAACGGTCAATACATCTTTACGAATGTTCCGAGTGGCAGCAACTATCGCATCCAGGTAGATACCAACGACTCAGATATCCCAGCGGGTTCTAGGTTGACATCACCAAATAACTTGCCAGTTAACTTCACTGGAACTCCAATCATCAATCAAAACTTCGGCTTTATTCCATCGGGTATTTCCGGTACTCTTTTCAGAGACACCTCAACCACAACTCCCAACGGTACTTTAGACCCTGGTGAAACCGGGTTACCTCCAGGGATTACCGTAAGACTCTTAGACGCAAATAATAACCCTGTCGCAACCACGACCACCGACCCCAACGGTCAATTTACCTTTACCGGGGTTCCCAACGGTAACTATCGCATTCAAGTAGATCCAAACGACCCAAATATTCCCCGTGGGTTTAACCTAACAACACCAAACAACCGCCAAATTAACTTCACTGGCACTCCTGTCACCGGTCAAAACTTTGGATTTGTACCCCAAGGTATTTCCGGTACTCTGTTTCAAGACACCTCACCTGCAAACGGTAATTTAGACCCAGGAGAAACACGGCTACCGGCAGGTATTACCGTCAGACTCTTAGACCCCAACGGTAATGTTGTCAGCACCACAACTACCGATGCCAATGGTCAATTTGCCTTTACCGATATTCCTGCTGGTAGCTACTCAGTCGATGTCGATCCCAACGACCCAAATATTCCACCTGGATCGACACTGAGAAATGCCAGAAGCACCCCTGTCACCCTTGCAGCGGGTGGTACTGCAATTGTACCGATTCCGTTTACTGGTTCTGCATCCGGTGCTAGTTCTCTGCGGTTGGTGAAACGGATCACAACTGCAACCAGAGGTGGTGCCCCAGTTAGTGGCGTATCTTTTGATGCTGTTGACCCAGGGGACGGTGCTAGTGATATTACTAGTGCTGGTGGTAACCCTAGAGGCGTGCGCGATATTGCAGCAGCAACTGCGTCATTGCAAAGCGGTGATGAAGTAGAATATACCATCTACTACATCAACACTGGCGCTCAAACAGCCAACAGAGTCAATTTCTGTGACTTGATTCCTACTGGTACAACCTTTGTATCAAATAGCAATCAGTTGCAGGTAGCTAACGACCAAGCTAGGCAGGCAGGTAGATTCTTCGGGCGTTTGGCACCACTACCTCAGGGGAATCCTTGTATCGATTCAAACAATCCAAATGGAGCAGTGATTGTGGATCTTGGTAATGTGCCTGGTGGTCAAGGTCGGAACTATGGTTTAGTTCGCTTCCGGGTGCGAATTAATTAGGACCCCACCCCCAACCCCCTCCCCGCATGCAGGGAGGGGGCTTAAGAATATTAGGTCAGAACCCCTCCTCGCTTGCCTACGGTGTACACACAAATCCTATCGCCCTCACCCTGGAAGGGTGGGGCTACACCAACATTCGCCCACAGTAAGGTGGGCTTGGCACGCACAACGCCCCACCCTTCTAGGGTGAGGGGCTTTGAGGGACAAATTAAGGTTTTTTCAACTTGTGTGTACACGGTAGCCTCGCATGCAGGGAGGGGGCTTAAGAATATCAGATCAGAACCCCTCCTCGCTTGCGGGGAGGGGCAGGGGTGGGGTTCAATTTGCCGAACCGACAAATTTCTGCCGGACTTTGGAAGACAAAAAAGGACGCTCGAATACTAAGTAAAAACCGTATGCAACAACTAGCGACAACGGTACAGCCACTGCGTACAGCAAGACTGCAAACATCGTGGGGGACAGTTGCAGACTCAGGAGGAAATGACGCACGAAAGTGACGACTATGGCGTGACTGAGATACAAACTGTAAGAAAATTTTGCAAGGGCGATCGCGATACGGGACTCTAAAAATCTGAGTGATACTGGTAACACATCTTTCTCAATTAGGCAGGAGGTGCAATACACCATCAACGATGCAAAAGCTAAACCTGCACAACTATGACTAATCCATTTATCTAATCCCAATTTTTCTGACTCAGTTAAGCCTGTCAGAAGTACAAAAATTACTGCAACGACATTCCAGGGCACAGTAGTTCTCAGTTTAATTAGCAATGGCTTTTGCGAAAAACCAATGTCTGCGGCTGCCATTCCAAAAGTAAATGAAGCCAGCATCCAAGGACGGCTATTTTTCATAAATCCATCTAAAAAATAGACTGGTGTTAGTGAAATTATCAAAGCCACTGCGATAGCCGCAAAAAATCCCCAACGTCTCCACAAAGGTAGAAATAGCAAGGGAAATAACAAATATGCCTGCCATTCTAACGGTATGCTCCACATGGGAGTATGAATGTAATAAACTTGATATCCCGAACTAAAATTATGAATAAGTAAACTGTGTAAAATTACATCAAGAAAAGAGAAGTCTGGGGAAAACATATCAAAAGGCAATACCTGCCATTGAAAGTTACTAATTTTCTCTAATCCCCAAATGATGAAAGCTAGTAATAAACAAATACCTAAAGTTATATAGTAAGGCGGTAAAATTCTCAGCGATCGCCTCTTGAAATAATTCGACAAACTCCCTGGAATATAACCTTTTTCCGAACGGGCTACTGGCAACATCAGTGCATACCCGGAAAGCACCATGAATAAGACTACACTCATTAACCCAAATTTGAACGATTTTGTGGGCAAATTCAGCCATCCCGGCAAGTTCTCACCCTGAATCAGCCAAAGATGGTGTAAGACTACATATAATGCTGCTAAACCACGCAATCCATCAAGGTAAAGCAGATGCAGCCTAGTTTCAGTAGGTTTAATTATATTTTGAAACATTAAAAAATCCTTAACTTCTACTACTATCAGAAATTATGTAACCAAAGTTACTATTTGATTGTATAACTCAGTGTTTTTTCTCAAAAAAAAATAAATAGATCGTAAAAGAATAAAATTATAAGTCTGATTTAATACTCTTGAATCCTGCGATCCGGAAAGCTTGGGTTCCTATGCAAGCAGATTTTCTGACTTCCAGTCCTAGCTACACCGAACAAACTTGCAGGCAGATGAGGCTCAATTCTGACAGCTTCAAATCCACCTAAGTGAGTCTTGTGTGTGCAATATATGACATAAGTAACTATCATTAACTGCGTATACTAGTAAATTAAAATTATGTTCTACTCAGGATTGAAGACTCTTATTAACTGTTTAATCGCACACTGTACTAGTAGTATATTTATCGCTGATTTTGTTAAATATGCGAACATTTAACAGCCGACTACAACACTTATGGTAGTGGATTACGACAAGCGTTTTTACACCGTCCTTGTGGTGGACTTAAAACCCTTCGTGTTTGAACTGACAACTGATAACTGTTAAAAAGCTTTTCTTGGAATATTGGCAAATTATAGTAGGATGAAATTAGATTTTTTTTTAAATGCCAATTTGGCACTTGTAGTTGCATCATCAAGTGTATAATTCTATGACTTTGGAGGAAATAAACCGACTTTTAGCATTTTTCTACATAGCATAAAAAACCGTTTTAATAAATCTATCCGTGGAAATAAGATGTAGATAACAGTGTGAGGAGTTCTTGATAAAACAAATTTGCGCTCTATGTAAAGCGGACTTGATTCGCAATAACACTGTCGTTTGTGTGGTTCTGGTGAGGAGTATTATATTTGAGTGAATAAGCCAAGTTTGTTGGCTTGAAATAATTTAGATAGCAGTGAAATATTCTTGTCAGTAATGAGACTAGGAACTGAAAGTTTTAAATTTTCAGGATATGGTTGTCAGAAAATTTCTGCTCTCACAGGTGTGTAGCTGTCTTGTATTCTTTGCACAAGAGAAATTTTATTGTTTGGGTGCAGCTTTTCCCTATAAATAATCGGCACTGTGATTGAGTCTTTCTTCTGACGACTTGCGGAAATTCATCTTTATAGCATAGTTTGAAACTCAAGAAAGATTATTGAGTTTCAAACTGTTATCAGTTATCAGTTATTGGCTCAAGGTTTACGACAAATGCCACCAACGCATAAGTCTCAACAAGTCCCTCCCTTAAACTTTTATCTATCCGGGAGCAGGGGGTTTAATACCCCGACCTCTACAGGGAGCCGATTTTCAGTTGGGGTCTTGTATCCCTATCTCAAAACCTCCTCCTTCTTCCTTCTTCCTTCTTCCTTCTTCCCCAATAAGAGTATTTTTTTAGGAAGCAAACAATGAAAGCTTTATTGAAGCATTTACCAGCCTTCGCTCAAACTTGCTATTGGCGTACTTCCCTATCTAAAGGAGCTACCTTAACACGTCGCGGATTAAAAAAGGCAAAGAGCTTATCTTGCCGACATCGCAAACTGGCTGGCAACTCTTTAATAAAGATAACGAAAAAATTGTCATCCATCCAGGGGTTCATACCCTCACCCGCTTCTCTGAAAATTAATCCAAATGTCGCGACTAAGATAGTCATACCTTTAAAAGGGACACTCGTCACACTGCTGTTTGTCATGCCGCAAGTCTCGATTGTGGACGGTGTTTCTGGTGGTAGAGCTTTCGCACAAACAAGCTCAAGCTGCCCATCTGGAACAACACCAAGAACCTTAGATTGGACTACGACCTTCGTTCCAGATAGAGATGATAACCTCACCCCATTTCTCAATCAAAACTTCAATGTTGGTGGAATTCGCACTACCTTTAGCTTTAGCGATAGTCTCGGTTCCTTAGGAACAGTCACCGACTTAAACGAAACAAGTATTAGGAACACCGTATATGGTGGATTTCAAGAACCACATTTACAGTGGAATATTGGTCCGCAGAAAAACCCAGCTAGGGGCAATGCAACCCTGACCATCACCTTTGCACAACCAATTATCCTAGCTGAGTCCCTCAACCTTTTAGATATAGACCGCGATGGTGCGCGAGATGCTGGAAGAATATATCAAGACCGGGTGACAGTGACAGCACTCAATGGCAGTTCACCTGTTGATGTCAGCCTTAGAGCAAGCAGTCCGAATAATGTTAGAATTACTGGCAATACAGCAGTTGGGATTAATGAGAATGCATTCCCCCAATCGACTAATGGTAACATCGAGGTAACACCATCTGGTGCTATTACCCAAATTCGGGTTTTGTACGAACCTGGAACAGAATTTGGTAACCCCATACAGGATGAGTCTATTGGAGTGCGAAGAATTAGAATTTGCGCCCCTAGTGCTTTGATTGGCGATACAGTATTTGAAGACCGTAATGGTAATGGCACCCAAGAACCGGGAGAACCAGGAATTCCTAATGTCACTCTCACCATCATTGGTGCTGGGCCTGACAATCAATTTGGCACTCCTGACGACACCATCACCAATCCTAGAACCAGCACCAATGGTAACGGTATCTACGGCTTCAACGATTTGCCACCGGGGAACTACAGAGTTACAGTCACACCCCCTCAAGGATTCCTTGCTCAACCGACCACTGGCAGTCCACAAACAGATGTCACCGTCGCACCTGGTCAAAACTTAAATACAGTAGACTTTGGTTTCCGACGATCTGGTGCTTTGATTGGCGATCAAGTCTTTATTGACAGAAATAATAACCGGACTCAGGAACCAGGGGAAGCGGGTATCAATAACGTTACCCTTATTTTGAGGAATGCCAACGGTGAGGAAGTTGGTAGAACTACCACCAATCCTCAAGGTATCTACGGCTTCACTGGCTTGCAACCGGGCAACTACACAGTACAGGCAGAAATTCCCAACGGCTTTAATCCGACAAATAGCTCCGTAGTTTCACCAGGTTTAGCTGCACTACCTGCGACCATTGTTCGACCAGATCAAACACTCACGACCATAGACTTTGGTTTCCGTAGTACCCGCTTAGGTGCTGCTGAAGCTGGCAATTTGCGGTTAGTCAAACGGATTACGAACGTGTTTAGAAATGGTCAGCCTCTAAATAATGCCGATTTCAGCAGATTCATCGACGTTCCAAATCAAACCAACGACGATGGACTACCAAACCCAGAACGTTTTGTTGGTCAATTTGACATCACAAACGCACCTTTACTTAGCGGTGATGAAGCAGAATACACAATCTACTATATTCTCGAAAGCAATGAAGCTTTACAAAATGTTAGGTTCTGCGACTCAATTCCAGCCGGAACAACTTATAGTAGTGGTCTTTCTGTAACTGGAGCTGCAAACCAAGCAAGGGTGTTATCAGCTTTGACCCCTTTACCTGAGGAGTATGCGAATATTTGCCGTGACAGAAACAATGCCAACGGCTCGGTGGTTGTGAATTTTAATACTGTCCCCGGAGGACAATTCGGCTTTGTTCGCTTCCGAGTCAGGATTAATTAAGAGGGCTAAGAACTGTTAAATAAAATATACCCATAAGTGGACAAAATATCTCAATTGTCCAGATATCAATCTTTAGTAGCCCTTGTTTGAGTTCTGTATATGACTCTTGACGAAAAGCAAGGCACCCGTCGATAGAGGACTTAGAAAGACAACAAAAGCAAGCTTAATTGACCCTCCTCCTAGACAGAGCAAATAACCCCTATCACAAAGTAGCAGTGGTAGGGGTTATATTTTGGCAGATTACTGCATATCTTCGTATTCTGGGGATTGAACTCGCCTTGTTTCTGTACGAGGAGGGAGAAATTCCGCACGACGTACAGGAGCTAATGGTGGGGTAGAACCGTGATATGGGTGAATTACCTGTACTGTACGGCTAGGACGCTCTTTTGATGAAAACAAAGCCAATACACCAGCTACGACAACACCACCGCCAATGGTGAGAGTCATCCCTCCTACAGCCCAAACAATTGGTGATGACCACCAAGGGGTTTCAGCCGATGGTAGTTGAGGTGGTTGCGCTGACCTCAGATTAATATTCGCAGGGTTTAATTGCAATTGTTGCTGCTGGAGCTGGAATTGGAACTGCTGGTTTTGATTTTTCAACTGTTCGTTTTCGCGCTGTAGCACTTCCATGTGCATCTTCTGACGTTCTGCGTTTATACGCAATTCGCCATTCGGGTCTTGTGGCAGTACATTAGGTGCTACTTGCCCATACTGTTGTGGATACTGCTGGGGGAGCATTACAGGCTGCTGGACTAGGGGCATTTGCTGTTGGGCAACACCGAAGTTTGGTTGTAAAGGGCTGCCTGTACCCCTAAGCAAGACTATAGCCGCCAGCCCAGCAACGGCGACACCACCGATAAATGCCATACTTTCACTCATCGCCTTTGCCCCTATACTGCGACTTAACTATAATCATTAGCAACACACTCTCTCTCTCACACATAAATAATTTTGACTCTACTTTACTTTATATAATACCGAAACCCCAATACTCAGTACCAACTAGCTTTTTTAACTGCTTGATATCTGCTTTATATATTCAAGACCATATCCGTTAAATTGTCTACCAAACAAGGTGTGAAAAAAATTAACTGTTACATTTTTGTTATTTATTTTCCCAGTAGTATCAGCGCAAGTAATCGATTTTTTAAGCGATCGCCTATATTACGTCTCGATACTTTATCAGGGTAGATCGGGAACTACCAATCCCGCCAGACCTGCGGACACAATTTGCAAAGAGAAACTTGTAAATAGGATCTGAGGCGCACTTAAACTGGGAAGAGTTATGAATTATAAGTTTTAACTCACAACTCATAACTCCCAACACAAGAACTCCTAACTTTAGACCTGCGTACCTTTTTCTTGCTCGATTTCGGCTTGAATTTGTGCTAGTTGTTCGGGAGTCAGTTCGTCTAGCCGCTTCTGGAAAAAAGCTTCCTCATATTCTTCCCGCTGCTGATGGTAGGTCATTTTCTTTCCCACCGCACGAAAAATATAGGTCAGCAACCAGCCAACCAACCCCCCAACGAGCAAAACTTGGCTCCAAATTCCAGCATTTTGGTTGTCTAAACCTACAAGCCAGAATCCGGCATAAAACAAACCACCAGCTAGAAAAACGCCAAAGCCAATTCCAATAGCGTCAATGCGTCGCATGAGATATTATGACCTACCGAGAAACGTTAAACTCCAATTTGTCGCCGCTGGGGTCGCATATTCACAAATGGCGACAGAACCAGTAAACCAGGAAAGAAGAAGAACACCATAAAATACATAAAGCCACGCTCAAAGGAGCCACATGTATACCAACGGAATCTCAGGTACAGCAGGACAGCCACTGGCATAACTATCAGATAAGCTCCAGCCAAAATCAGATACAGTAGCGCTACAACCATAATATTCTTCTCTAAATGGCAAAAACTTTGCGAATAGTGTCCCTTTTATCTTAGGGGAAGAGGTGGGGAGTGGGGGAGATCGAGCGATGGGAAGAGTGCCGAAAAAGGGGAAAAAGGGGGAATATCAAAAAAAAATTAAATTTTGTTGGACAAAATACACTTTTGATGGTGGAATATATGAGGAGGTATTTGTTGCCTCCAAAAAATCAGTAGCTCCTAACAGTGTTAGGGGGTGTGGCGGAATGGTAGACGCTACGGACTTAGAAAACTGGGCCTTGATCGAGAAATCTTTCAAGTGAACGTTCTCAAATTCAGGGAAACCTAAATCTGGTAACAGACAAGGCAATCCTGAGCCAAGCCAAAAACAGTTCTGAGTGCTGAGTTAAGGAAATAATTCCTAACCCAAACACTCTTAAGTTTTCGGAAGGTGCAGAGACTCGACGGGAACTACCCTAACGTTTAGCCGAGGGTAAAGGGAGAGTCCAATTCTCAAAGCACAAATGCAGTAGCGAAAGCTGCGGGAGAATGAAAATCCGTTGACTTTAATCGGTCGTAAGGGTTCAAGTCCCTTCACCCCCACTATTGAATTCGCTCGTTATGCCCGTAACTTCGAGAATTAGCTTCGTAGTTATGGGCATAATTTATTTATTTTGCTTTTCAGGATGAGATGTAATTCTTGTGGGATAAGTATCCTTGCCCGTTGTTAAGTAGAAATTGTTGTTTTTTTGACAAAAAAATGTTTTAATAGTCCTCTAAAAGAAGACTTTGGCTATGAGACAGGGACTTCTAGTCCCTGGCGGTCGTGAACGCAGTCGGAAAGTCTCTGAATACTTAGTTATTTTTTGTGTTGACGATATCGATAAAATGCAAGATGTGAGGTAGGGCTTTTTATTATAACTCTTTAACCGGACATGATATTACCGCATCACTTCATGTAATATTTTGTTTGTCTAACCTAAGTATTTACTTTAAAAAAAAGAATATTTTTATTACTTGAGCTAATGCGTATATCAATTTTGTGTAAAAAGATTACTTAATTATGGAAGAATAGATTGATACTGCCGTTCGCCAAGGTTAAGCTGGTAACAATATGAACAGGGTAGTCTTTGGTCTTGAGAACTATAATGACCACTAACAGCTTACCAACGAATCAGGGGAATCAACATCTAGTTAGATCCAAGGATAAACAGCTAAACTTGCAAGTTGCACAGGAGAAGATTTACAGCTTCTTAATGGCACTTGTTAAACAATGGCAACCCGAGGATGTTTTACGGGAATTTAAACGTTTATTTATAGACTGTTTAGATGCAGGTAGTTCCCATTCCCCCCCAGGAATATATGAAATTTTCTTAACCAATAGCGAACAGGATTTTAGAAATACACTGAAGCGTTGTTGTTATATTTTGATTAATAATTGGGAAACCAGTCGCAAACATAAATATATTCAAGATTTAATTGATTTATTTGCTAATTATAAACTAGAACAACGCATAAGCAATTCATCAAGAATCAAACTATTTAGAACTTGGTTAGATAATTTTGTTAACAGCAATGACTATAAAGAACTTCAATTATTTGCTAATAGATATGACGAGCAAGGCAGAGGTCATTGGGTAAATCGTTACACATCTTATTTGTTATTAGCTCAATCTTTAGATCAAAATAATCCAAAAGAACAACAAGAGGCTGCTAGAAAACTTTCAAAACACCTCAAAGATAAATTTAAGTTTCAGCTTGCAATGTATATTGCTCGTTCTCAATCTAATAGCTCTAGCATAAATCGCTACAGAAATCCCAGTATTTTGGGAGATAATGTTTTACGTTTAATCAAGGCAATTGTTGTCAAAAAAGGTGAATTTAGCTACGAGAATATTGCTAATATATTTGTTAAACAGACGCAAAATCAAAGTTTTCAAGAGTTTAAAGGAAACTTGCAAAAATATTTAATTTTTTCTGTAGAGCAACAACAAGTTGTAGAAACTTTAAAAGAGCAGCTATTAGACAAATTATTTGCTTGGAGACAAGAATATGATGAAGAGACGATAACAAAGGAATTATTGTTAAGAAGTTGCAACCGATTAATTGATTGCTTAACAACAGAAAATCGACAAGAACCTTCGCCGTTATTTGTTTTATTGCTTTCTCAAGGTCATCCACTTACTTTAGTGATTTTACTGCTGAAGATAATTTTAATATGCAGAAATGCACGCAGTAATTTAGAAATGCGAATTGCGGATTTAATTCGTTATTATGATAAATATCCGGAAGATGAATGTAAGTGGGTAATTAATTTTCTAGAAATTTTTAATATTACGTTTGCAATTTATGCAGAAAATGTTGAATATAACTTGATTAAAATGAAAGAAGATACAGAAATTACCGGGAATACAGAGTTTAATTTGGATGCTTATCGCGTCTTTTCTCAGTTGAAGGTAAAATAATTAGTTGTTAGTTGATGGTTGATGGTTGTTAGTTGTTAGTTGTTAGTTGTTGATTGTTTACTCCTAACCAATAACCAATAACCAATAACCACTAACCACTAACCACTCCTTTGTTCATCAAGCCAAACTAAGGCGTATCCCATTGTTTCAGCTAAAATACTAATCAGACGATATAAAACTGCGGCACTAATTATCAAACCAGCCGGAAAGCGGTGTTGCATGATGGCGATCGCTGTTGCTTCAAACACTCCTAACCCTCCAGGGGCACCAGGAACAACAAACCCCACTAACCAAGCAAAACTAAAAGCCCCTAACAATAAAGGAATTTGACTCAAATTTACAGAACCTAGAGCATATATAGTTAATATAAATCCTGTGCCACGCAGTACCAAGAAGCCTAATTCTCCTAGCAATGGTCGCAGAGGATATCTTTCAATATTTATAGTGGTTGTGGTGCCAGCATTTCTTGTTTTTAACCGTTGCAAAAAAGCGATCGCTTGGTTTAAAAATCGAGGATGTAGCACGCAGAGCAGTCCAAGCAAAGCTAGTAGTCGTGCTATTTGCCAAATAACGGTGGAGTCTGTGGCTGCTAATTGGCTGCCAAAAAAGACTATTATTATTAAAGCAGCAGCAGCCATCAGTAGCGGTTCTAACAGTACGCTCAGAGCCGCCGCTCCAGCAGAAACCCCTACACTTTTTGCTGCCACAATGCGTCCGTAGTGATGCCAGATATTACCAGGTATATACTTGGCGATATTCGTTTTCAGGTAAACTTGGATGAACAGAGTAGAGGGTACGGGTTGATCTAATTCCCCCAAAATCCAAGTCCAAATCCAGCCTGCCCAAGTGTGAGCTAGCAAAGTTACGCCAATAGCGATCAAAAGAATTGGCCACCCGACTGGATCAATGTGGATAGCTGTTACTTGAGTCCAGTTATCTTTAAGGGCTGTTGCCAAAAAAAACAGCGTTCCACCCAAAATTAGCCAGCGTAAAATTTGCCTGAGCATTACTAATGAGTCTATAATAGCGATAAATTGTATTACATAAATACAACATCAGTCGGTTGTAATTTTAGTCATATTTTTGGAAATAAACTAAATTAATATCTTTCTTAAGAGTGATGCAAATAAACACATATTATATAGCATCTTAATGGCTATACATCAAGTCATTAAAATAGAAAAATTAATTATATAAATTAATCTCTGTCTATAGTTAGAGAATAGAAGCAAAAAATGTGACTTTGGCTAGAGGCCGAAAGTGCTTTTTTGCCCGTATGCTGTATTTTGGTAATAAGCAAATAAAATCAAGCTTATCTAAAGTTGAAAGGAGGGTTTTGTGAAGGGTTTGACATCTTTATTCAAAAGACTGCGGTTACGCCAGATTTTAAGTATGTTTGTGGTTGGCTTATTGTTGATAGCTAGTACTGTTTTTAGTGGTAGTGAAAACACTCAAAGCGCAAACAATCCTTACAAAAGTGGTGGTGACGGTTACACAAATTATAATATGTCCACTGACTCAAAAGCTAGTGACAGAGAAACTAGTTTAATGTTGGGTTCGCAAATGTTGATTGCCACAAGTAAAGGGTCTGAGATACTATACCCTGGGGCTGAAACACCAGCTGGTAGAGTTGAAAAAGAAGCAGAATTACCAATCAAAACATTGAAGGATTTTCAGCAGCCCAAACCGGGTGGTTTGATTCAGCGCGAGCCAAATTTAGGTGATAGAGTTGGAGACAGAATTGGCACTGTCAAAGAAGCTGTGGAAGAAGCTTCAGAATTTTTGAATGATAAGGCTTATGAAGCAAGCCAAAGACCTGAATTAATGAAAAATCCTGCGAAAGGGAGATAAAAATTTTCTTTAACTGTCTCTAGGATCTGGGGGCAGTTATAGGTAGAATTTAGTATTGTCAAATAAAAAAAAGGAGAAACATAATGAATCAAATCACTGGATTTTTCAAAAGAATTCGTTTGAGCAAAATTGTCGCAGTTTTTTTGGCAGGCTTTTTGCTAATTTTTACACAAGCTTGTGCTGGTAAAGTCAGCGCAGAGAAGCCAAATGCCGCTGGTCCGAATTCAGAAATATCTGTTCCCAAAGGTGATAACATCCTTAATCCTTATGAAGGTGGGATGAACAACTTTAGTGATGTAGATCCCAGATCGAAAGATGCTGAAAATGCTGCAAAAGCTAGAGCAAAAGCTTTGGGAGATAACGCTGCAAAAAATATCGAGACTCACTCTACCAATGTACCAGACGCCACTCGCCGTGTCGCTGAAGATAGTAAAGAGTTAGGCAAGAATGTGCAACGTACTGCTGAGTCTGCTAAAGATAAAGTAGGGGGTACTGCTGAAGATTTGGCAAAAGGAACCAAGCAAGGATTAGAAAATATCAAGGACAACGCCAAAAACGCTGGTGGCTATTTCAATAAGACTACAGAGCGCACAATTGGAAATCCGGTGCAAAATCTGAAAGAAGGCAGTCAGGATGCAGCAGAAGCAGCGAAAAGAACTGCAAGAGAAGCTGGTGAGAATGCAAAGTCTAGTGCTAAAGATACAGGCAAAGCCTTGGCTAATAAAACTCAAAATAGAATAGAAGATGCCAGTGATTTTGTCCAAGACAAGGCCAACGAAGCTGCTAAGTCTGTTCAACGTAGTTTTGACAAAGCTGGTGACGCTTTGAAGGATGCTGTTGATTAATTAAATAGCCCCTCCCCTCGCCCTGGAAGGGTGGGGTGTTGTGCGTACAAAGCCCGCCTGCGCGGGCTAAATTATTTTTTAGATTCCTCAAAAATATCTAATTGTAAACCTCTTCCTTCTTCCTTCTTCCTTCTTCCTTCTTCCTTCATTCAAGTTTCAAATACCAATTTTGTAACACCAGTCGCTGAATTTCCCGCCAAGAAATATTATGTTTTCGTGCTAATTCCGCACAGTCTTCGTATTCTGGTTGGACATTGGCTAAAAGTTCTTCCTTATATGCAACTTTAACCCGCACCGTGCCATATTGAGTTTCTACTTGTTGAATTTCTCGCTGCAAAATAGAACGTTGTTGAGTAGAGCGACGAATTCCTAAAGTAGTGGTTTCGCGAAATAAAATCGCTTCACAATTAAGGAATTTTTCAGGGTGACAAATGACACTCAGTAGAATTCCCGGACGAGACTTTTTCATCCCGATCGCAGTAGTAAATACATCTAAGGCACCAGCGGCAAACAACGCATCAAACACGTAGCCGATCGCTTGGGGATTCAAGTCGTCTATTTGGGTTTCTAACACCGATATAGTTTCTAAAATTTCGCTGTTATTTTGAGTAGAAGAAACGCTTTCACCCAGCCACAAGCGCAGAACGTTGGATATCGGTAAATTGAGATTTCCGGCTCCCAATCCTATTTGTTTGATGGTAATTGGGGGTGACGCACCAAAAGAGTGAGATAGAGTAGTAGCGATCGCCGCTCCGGTGGGTGTCACCAATTCCTTATCAATGCCGTTGCTATAAACTGGACAACCGCGCATTTCCCATAATTTCATCACTGCAGGTACTGGCACTGCCATCACACCATGTGCGGCTTTTACGGTTCCTCCGCCAGTCGGTAACGCCGAGCAGTATATTAGGGGCAATCCTTTTTCATTGCTCTCAATTCCCAACCAATCTAACCCCAGGCAAGTGCCGACAATATCAACGATCGCATCGACAGCACCCACCTCATGGAAGTGGACTTTTTCTTTTGGAATGCCATGCACCGCTCCTTCTGCTTGAGCTAACTGCCGGAATACCGCCAAACTCCAAGCTTCGGCTCGTGGTGGCAAAAAAGCTTTGATAATCATCTGTTCGATTTCTGGCAGATGCCGTCCGTGATGGTGACTGTGTTCGTCGTGGTGATGATGAAACAAGTCTACATGGACTTTAGTTGCCTCAATTCCGTTACGGTGGACAATTTCCGCCCTTAACTGATATTCTCGCTCAATTCCCAGTTTATTGAGCTTTTCAGTTAAATACTCCAGAGGAACACCCAAACTCACCAAAGCACCCAGGCACATATCACCAGAAATACCCGTCGGACATTGAAGATAAGCTATTTTAATCATAGTGATTTGTTATTTGTTGGTTGTTAGTCCTTATTTGTTGGTTGTTAGTCGTTAACCACTAACCAGTAACCACCAACCACTACCTATATTCTCCTTTTATGGCAAAAATTTTCACAGTCCATCCTGATAATCCTCAAAGCCGCCGAATAGAAGAAATAAAGACAGCGCTCTCTAGTGGTGCAGTCATGCTCTATCCTACCGATACAGTTTATGCGATCGGTTGCGATCTAAATGCCAAATCGGCGGTGGAACGAGTGCGGCAAATTAAGCAGTTAGCAAATGATAAGCCCTTAACATTTCTGTGTCCTTCTCTTTCAAATGTGGCAACTTATGCATCCGTCAGTGACACAGCTTATCGAATTATGAAGCGTCTGATTCCCGGTCCATACACTTTTTTGCTACCAGCGACGAAGTTAGTACCGCGACTGGTGCAAAATCCCAAGCGCAAAACTACTGGAATCAGAGTACCAAATCATACTGTGTGCTTGGCGTTGTTGGAGGCGTTGGAAAATCCGATTATTTCCACTTCGGCTCATGTGCCACCAGATGAAATTGATGGTGGAGCCTTAGAAGTGGAAGCAAAAGCTGGAATGACGCAAGTGGAATTATTTGACCGTTTGGATAGCTTGGTAGATGTGATTGTGGACACTGGCGAGGAACCTACGTATGAAGTGTCTACCATTTTGGACTTGACTCTCGACCAACCGATGATTACACGGCAAGGTTTGGGTTGGGAGGCGGCACAAGGTTGGGTATAAAAAAACAATAGTTGGGAGTTCTGAGTTTTTAATTAACTCCTAAGTCTTAAATAAACGATCCACTTCTGAGATTGTCATACTAAAACCAATAAAATGGCATGAAAAAAAAATTAGACCAAACGTTTATAGACCAAGCTTTTTACTCACTTTTGAGCAATACTGGATACCCTTGTGCCACTGGTCTTGATGGTAGCTTATGGAAGAACCGACACATCAACGTCCCCGTAACTTTCTGATATTTCCTACATTCATAGGTGTGAGCGGTTCCCCAGGCGGTCGATGGTGGATGAACCCACGGTCATATTCCCCACAAGCCAAGCCTCGGTAATTTGTTTCGGTGCAGTACCAACCCAAGGAAAAATCATGAAAGCTAATCTTGCCAATCTACCAACATCTACCACTTTTGACAGCATCGTTTCCACCGAAGAATTGCACGTTGCAAATACTGATTCTTTAATGCAGGTGCTGTGTCAGGAAATGCAAGCGAACATGAAGGCCTCACCTGGATGTGTGAAAGCCGTAGCACAGCGCATTGTCAAAGAAGTAGAACGTATTTGCGATAAAAGCTCCCGCATCCAAACTTCTGGAGAAATCAAGTCCTGGCAGATGACTTTGGCACGTCATCGTTTACAAAAATGCTTGCGTTACTACCAATTGGGTTCAAAACGAGGACGTGTAGAATTACACAGCCATCTCGGTGCAATGGTTTACCGTCATGTTGTGACAGCCGGCTCTGAGTTGGGTTTTGATGCTCGTTACACTCTGATTGAAGATTTTCTGCAAGCATTTTATATTGAAGGTATCAAAGCTTTTCGCCGGGAAAATGAACTTGCTGAAGATTATTCACCTCGGACTCAGTTGCAACTAGCGGAATACATTGCATTTACTGAACAGTATGCCAAGCGTCGGATTAATTTACCTGGTGGTAACAATCAGCAGTTGATTATCTTGCGGGCACAAAGTTTCGCTCGTCGTCAGCCCCAGGAAACTGCTGTGGATTTTGAAGCGGCAATTGAGGGTGGAAGAACTGAAGAAGGTGAATCATACCAGCGTAATTCAGCAGTCCAACAGCTAAGGTCGCAAATGATTTCAAAATCTAGCTTTGACCCGGCTGAAGAATCCGAGCGCGATCGCGTCATCTCGGAATTGATGAAATACCTGGAACTACAAGGTCAAAAAGATTGTGTAGATTATTTGACACTCAAACTCCAAGACCTCTCCGCTCCAGAAATCGACCAAATCCTCGGTTTGAGCAGCCGTCAACGGGACTACCTGCAACAACGGTTTAAGTACCATGTAGAAAAGTTTGCTCGTACCCATGAGTGGCAGTTGGTACATCAATGGTTGGGTGCTGGCTTGGAACAAAAGCTGGGAATGTCAAAAGTGCAGTGGGATAACTTTGTCGCTCAACTCAACGAGCAGGAGCGCCAAATCTTGCACCTGAAAGTTGCAAAAGAAAATGACCAGGCGATCGCCAAAGCTATCAAATGCACTCCCAAACAGCTGCAAAAGCGCTGGACTCAACTACTGGAAATCGCATGGTCTATCCGCAATGGTAATGCTGAAGCTCAAGCTGGTTAAAGCCTTGATCCTTTTGTCTATAGTTCGTCTGTATACATGACGCTGGTTTTTTAGGGCTTTATCTCGTTTCTACAAATGCTTCTTATACTTAATTACCTCGACTTCGACCTAAAGAGAATCTTCCGTCAAGTTTCCCCCGTTAAAGAATTTCCTGATATCCACCCCACTTGCGGGTAGTTAAAAGGAGTTACGGGGGGAGTTGATGGAAGACCATTGCAGCAATTAAGTGAACTACTTCTATTTCCGCTTTCAGTAATACGCAAACAGGATGATTCTCAAAGAACTTTAATTATTCCTGGAAAACACTAAAAATTTAAAACTATCTAGCCCTTATTAATACATTTGTATTTAGTACTTTAGTACCAAATTATTTATATTTACTCAACTAAAAACAATAATCAATGTCGGTTGGGTTTCCCGACAACAACTAAACCTACATTTAACTCAATTATTTCCATTGAATAAAAAATTCATATTAAGTAACTGCATATTTTTTACTGCTTCCGTGGAATCCTAGAATAAGCACCGAATTTGCTGTGAGGGATTCAGGATGACTAGGACTCAAGGGACACGGGCAAATAAGTCTGGGAATATTTTAGAAGGAAATGTGGAAGCAATATTGAATGGGTATGATTATTTACAAGTAGGAAATTATGTTTCCAAAGATTTTGTATTAAATGCTGCTTTATTGCCCAAACGTTATGGGAAAGAAGTTTATATTGGTTCTGGAATTTATCAAACTGAATTAAAAGTAGACTTTTATATTATTGGTTCAGATGCGATGCCATCTGGTTTAATTATTGAATGTAAATGGCAGGAAAGTCCTGGCTCTGTTGATGAAAAGTTTCCATACTTGAACATGAATATCCAATTCCATTATCCTGCACCAACTATTGTTGTTATCGGTGGTATTGGGATGAGAGAAGGTGCAAGCAATTGGCTAAAAACAAGAGTAAATGATAACCGCAATTTGCTAGCAGTTTATAGCTTAGATAGATTTATTGCTTGGGCAAACAAAAATCTTTAGACGCAATCAAAAGTTCATAAATCGCACCTCTATTTTTGGGATTAGAGTTGATCGAACGTGCTGCTTTGATTCTATGAAACTTAAAGTTAATTTCTCTGTACAGGTCGATAATAGTTTCACAATCAGAATTACATACCATCACTTTAACGCCCCGACTTGCCAATTCTGCACAAGTATCTCTCAATCTTTCTTGGTCTTTTTTGTTAAAAGATAGTGGACTATATGATGTAAAATAACTAGTGCCGCTTATTGGGTAATAAGGTGGGTCAAAGAAAACAAAATCATCACTACCAGTCGCATGATTTAACACTTCCGAAAAATCTGCTTCTTTAATCTCAACATCCCGCGAAAGTGCTACAGAAGCATTACGCAGTACATCTTCTTGGCAAATTTTTGGTTTTTCGTATCTGCCTAAGGGTACATTAAATTTACCTTGTGAATTTACTCGATAAAGACCGTTAAAACAAGTTTTGTTTAAATAAATCAAACGAGCCGCTTTTTCTAGATCGCTACTTGCTGATTTTGCTCGTACTTGATAGTAATAATCTTGGCTGTGTTGGAGTTCATGCTTTTTAACTCGTTCAATTAATTCTTCAACATTATCTCGCACACAACGATAAGTAGTAATTAATTCCTGATTGATATCAGTTAAAATTGCTGTTGGAGGTTGGAGATTGAAAAATACAGCCCCACCACCTAAAAATGGCTCATAGTAAGTTTTGTAATCGGGAAAATGGTCGGTATATTGCGGAATCAACCTAGTTTTTCCACCAGCCCATTTCAAAAATGGACGCGCTTGTGTTGACTTGGAGATTTGACTTATCATTTAACTGATACTAGACTGCCAAATATAGTTATTAAGGGTTGTGAACCATATTCTATAATAAATTAGTAATTTTGCTGCGACATACATTAGAATTAAATGGATAAAGCAGATAAGAAAACCTACATTTTATAAAAAGGTAGTCTAAATCTAGATGTTTGACGGATTTTGGGATAACGTTTCTCGCTACCCCCGCTACTTGATTACGATTGTATTGGGGATTTTTTTAAACACGTTTGAGCCATTCTTACCGTTCTTGAAACGCCCAGTCACTTTAGTTGCCCTTGTGGGTTTACTAGTGGGGGTTTTTTTCTTCGTGACACTGACCCTGCGTGCAATGCTTGGTTTAAGTGCAACTTAGGTTCAATTATTGGACTTTTGAATTGTTTTGTGTATTACAACCTCTGTAAGGAGGCGGATTTTATATGGCTACAGATCGTCGGATTTCCCGTGTTGCTGAATTAATCAAACGAGAAGTCAGCCAAATGTTGCTCAACGGGATTAAAGATGACCGTGTGGGCGCAGGAATGGTAAGTGTTACTGATGTGAATGTTTCTGGCGATTTACAACACGCCAAAATTTATGTCTCAATCTATGGTACTGATGAAGCAAAGTTAGAAACAATGGCTGGTTTAAAATCAGCGACGGGTTACGTCCGCAGCGAACTTGGGGCTAGGGTGCGCTTGCGTCGGACACCTGAGGTGAGTTTTATTGAAGATGATTCGATAGAACGCGGTAATAAAGTGCTGAGTTTATTAAACCAACTTGAAGCAAAGCGCTCCGAGCCAGCAAATGTGGCAAAAAATTGGGATAGCACTGCAGATGAAGATGATGATGAGTAATTAACATCCTCCCACCTTGCCTTGCGGTACTATGTCGGGATGTCAGGTGGTTTTGGTAACTAAAACAGCAAAGTATTTAAATAACAATTACTTTCAAGACATCAGCCAAACAACAGACAGACGTGAATGAATCGCGTCTGTTTCAATATGACTATACCGGGTAAAGGAGTGACGCAGGGACGAAAAGAAAACTTGCTTTTTTAATTCTTTGCGTCCGTGCTTCCCAACCTCTTGCATCGCTAAGAAAATTTGTCAAAACTTTAAAATAATACATCAGTCTGTGCCTCTACCATCAGCAAAATTTATCAGTGTAACGAGCATTAACAATTTTGAGACTAATGATTTACGTAATTTTGTTGAATCGGTTGGCATTTCTAAATGTAGCTGTTAGAACTGTAAAGTCTAAGTGCTTTTTCGGTAATCAGGTGGGGGTATGCAGTAAATCGCATTGCTCCCACTAAAACTAAGGGTTGCTACCGATAAAGCCATTCTGTGAGGGTACGGAGGTTGTTTAAGAAATTCTTAACACCAAGTAATAGACCAAGATGATTGATGTATGGGAACCATTAGGTGGAGCAGCAAATTATACTTCACCTTCCACCAGATATTGTTTGCATATTTTCTTATGGACAAATGCCAATAGCCCATACATACATGATTTGGTATAGAAGCAATCTATTACAATGAAAGCTGACTTCGATGCGATCGCGCATTTAAGTCCCAAGCAAACAGCTTTGAAGCAGATGGCTGTCATTTTAACAGCAAAAAAAGCAAGTTAAAACCGCTACCGAAATCTCTTAGTATTTCAGATAATTGGGGTTTATGTCAGGAGATATTGACTTTCTTAACATTTCTTTAGATAATTTTAGGGTGTATAGCGTCAAAATGAAAATAGTTCCGTATACCAAATTACAAAACCCTAGCAGCAAGTCTATTTCTTGTCATGTTAGTTCCCGGTAAATTTAGGGAAGACTATTTAGGTGTTAATTTGTGAGTAAAAGCCATGAGTGTGAATACGGTGCCTTCTATCAATTACTACTCTCTGGGAATCATCCAGGATGAAGCACGCCGACTGGTGCAAAAGGGAGTGGTCAGTCGTCAACAGCCAATCTATACGCTCTGCCAATACATTCCGGCTAGGGAATGGGTTTGCATTGAGTGTGAATTAGAGAAATGCGACTTTCTGTTACGCGATCGCATTGCCGATTTGATTGGTCGAGAAGAATGGGATAACGACTAGTCAGCCTTTGACTGTAAGTTTTGGATTGGGGCTATATTTTTTGTGGATGTTGTGGAATGGATAAAAAAGATTTAGTGTTCAATCTTAATCGGATAATCTCTGCTTTTGCTCAGTTTTTCCCAATCCAAATCCTATTTCCATCAACACAGAACAGAATCGCTAGACTTGGAATTATAGAACCTGTCGATATAGCGCTCGTATCGGAGCCTGTTGTGCGGTAAGTTTTCATAACTATTGCTATACAATAACGGCGCTTGCCATTAAAGAAAGACTTGTTGATGCCGGAACGGTTTACTATAAACTGCTCCGGTTGTTTTTTATTTTTTGGTTGTTAGTTCTTGGTTATTAGTTGTTAGTTGTTAGTGGTTAGTTGTTGGTTGTTAGTTGAATTTTTAACTCCTAACTCCTAACTCCTAACTCCTAACTTCCCATTCTTACCCGACTTGCTCCAAATACTGGTTGATATCCTCAATCACACGGGTGAGTTCGGCTTCTGTAGTCAAGCGGATGCCCAGATTGCGGACGGTTATCAAGACTTTGGCAGCGAACGGAGTGGGCCAGATATTGGGATTGCAGAAAATCTCTAAAAATACTTCGCCAGTGTAACGATATTCTACAGGACGTTGGGGAGTGGGTTTACCACCTGAGGGAGTAGGTTTTGCAGCGACTATTTTCAGGCTTTGCATTAATTGATCCATTGCTGCTTTTAGTTCTCGTGCAGCTTCAGGTGAAAAGCTAAAAGAGACAGAACCTTCAATTAGGTTCAGTGTCAGGTTAGTTGAGGACATGATTTTTTTATAAATTCTTGATGATTACTTATATTACTAGGGAGGGGAGATGTTAGGAGTTAGGAGTTGGGAGTTAGGAGTTAGGAGTTGGGAGTTGGGAGTTTGGAGTTGGGAGTTTGGAGTTGGGAGTTAGGAGTTAAAAATTCTTAACTCATCACTCCTAACTCCTAACTTTTGATTCTTTTCCCCATCTTTAAGAATCGTCACGAACGATCGCCAAACCGAAAGCTTTGTAGGCTGATAACATCCGATCGGATACAGTTGCTGCAGTTACAAGATATGTTAATGCGTGAATGGACTCTACTACATAGGGGGCTGCGGTATCTAATTTTGCTGCTGTGACTAATCCAACTACTTCTGCAGAACCAGCAATCATTGCTCGTTTGACGTGGGCTTCGTCTAAGTTCGTGACACTAATTCCAACTTCGGGATGCAAACTGCACACTCCTAACATACACAAATCTGCACGAATCATTCGTAACATCTCAATTGTGACAGTACCTATATTTACCAAAGCTTTTTTGTAGAGTTGTCCCCCCAACATCACAACCTCAATGTAGGGATGTTCTGCTAAGGCGATCGCTATTGGTGGACTATTGGTCACGATTGTGGCTTGCAAATCTAGTGGCAAATGGCGGGTGACTTGGAGGGTTGTTGTCCCTCCATCTAAAATTACTACCTGTCCGGGACAAACTAATTTTGCTGCTGCACGGGCGATCGCTTCTTTTTCTTTTGGTGCTTGTTTTTGGCGATCGGCATAACTTGCAGTCGCAGGGGAAGTCAAGAGCGCTCCTCCATGAACGCGCTTTAGTCGTCCGGATGAAGCCAATTCCCGTAAATCGCGACGAATAGTATCTTCAGAAACGTTGAGAACCGCGCTGAGTTCCGATGAAAGCACCTTTTGATCGCGACGAAGAATTTCCAAGATGAATTGTCGTCTCTCAGCGGTTAACATGACTGATTTTCCTGAACTTGCGTTTTTTCGATTGATATTGCACGTTTGTGAGTTTATACTTATTGAGGTGCAGGTATTTGCACGTTTCTCCTTACTTCAAATTGCATTTAAGCATATTTATGCACATTTCAATGTAGTCAACTACCGACACGACCCTCCTTCTTCTGCGTAGGAGTATGCGTGAGACTCTCCTGGAATGTTTTTGATCCGTTAATCAAAGGAAATAAACCATGACTACTGCTAATAGCCAATTTCCAATTGCTCTGAGTGCTTACAAACCTTTAGCGCTGAATCCGGCTGATAACACCCTGACAGCGGAACAACGAGAAAGCCTGAAAGCAAACATTCAACTCTGTCGGGATGCGATCGTTTTCTTTACCGCAACCGGAGCAGCTAGAGGAGTTGGCGGTCACACTGGTGGACCCTATGATACAGTGCCAGAGGTGATGATTCTTGATGCCTTCTTCCGGGGAGCAATCGAGAAATTTGTGCCGATTTTCTTTGATGAGGCAGGACACCGAGTTGCAACCCAGTATTTGATGGCAGCTCTCCACGGTGAGTTACCTGTTGAGCAACTCATGCGCTATCGTGAAGCCCATGCCCATTTACCAGGACACCCAGAATTGGGACTGACTCCAGGGGTAAAATTTAGTTCAGGACGACTGGGACATATGTGGCCTTACGTGAATGGGGTGGCAATGGCAAATCCCGGTAAAGTGGCTTTTTGTCTCGGTTCCGATGGCTCCCAGCAGGAAGGTAATGATGCTGAAGCTGCCCGATTGGCTGTTGCTCAACATCTCAACGTCAAGTTAATAATTGATGACAATGACGTGACGATCGCCGGACATCCTTCTAAATATTTAGGCGGTTTTAGTGTCGCCAAAACCTTGGCAGGTCATGGTTTAAAGGTGATTGAGGGAGACGGAGAAGACTTGGATGTTTTATACCGGAATATGTGTGAAGCGGTAAATACTCCCGGAGCGATCGCCCTAATTAATAAGCGTCCGATGTGTCCCGGTATTGAAGGGTTGGAAGGTTCTACCCACGGACATGATGTGATTTCTGTGGATTTGGCAATCAAATATTTGGAATCTCGGGGACAGACTGCCGCTGTTGAGAATCTCAAAAGTATTCAGAAGCCGAAGCAAACCTACACATTCCTGGGTTCTTCTGAGAAATGGGGAGCCAACCGGAATGTGTTTGGTGATGCAATGGTGGCTGTTCTCAGTCGCATGAGTGAAACAGAGCGCAAAGAAAAAGTAGTGGTCATCGATACCGACTTGGAAGGTTCCTGCGGTCTGAAGAAAATTCACGATACCTACCCAGAAATTTTCATCTCAAGCGGGATTATGGAGCGGGGCAACTTCTCGGCTGCGGCTGGATTTGGGATGGCTAAGGGCAAACAAGGGGTTTTCGCCACTTTCTCGGCTTTTCTAGAGATGTGTATCTCAGAAATCACAATGGCACGGTTGAACTATTCTAATGTCCTCTGCCACTTTTCCCATGCCGGAATAGATGACATGGCGGACAACACCTGCCACTTTGGTTTAAATAATATGTTTGCCGACAACGGCTTGGATGATGGCTATGAAACCCGGCTTTACTTTCCAGCAGATGTCAATCAAATGACAGCTTGCGTGGAAACTATATTCCCCCAGCCGGGACTGCGGTTTATTTTCTCCACCCGTTCCAAAGTACCGAATATTCTTGACAGTAACGGCAAAGAGTGCTTTGGCAGTGGTTATAAATTCGTTCCTGGTAAAGATGAAATAATTCGCGAAGGTACAGCAGGTTATATTGTTAGCTTTGGTGATGCCTTGTACCGTTCCGTTGATGCGGTAGAGCGTCTGAAGCAGGAAGGATTGGATGTGGGGTTGATTAATAAACCAACTCTGAATGTCATTGATGAAGAAATGATGGCAAAAATTGGTAAGGCTCCCTTTGTCCTGGTTGTGGAAGCCTTCAATCGTCGGACTGGGTTAGGTAGCCGTTTTGGTTCCTGGTTGTTAGAACGTGGGTTTACCCCCAAATTCGCTCATCTTGGCACTCATAAGGAAGGTTCCGGTGGTTTATGGGAACAGTACCCCCATCAAGGTATCGATCCAGTGAGCATTATGAATAAGGTGAAGGATTTAGTTAAGGGGTAATTTTTCGATTTTGTAGAGACGTTATATAGCATTCCTAAATCAGTCGTGAAAATTTAGATCCCCGACTTCTTTAAGAAGTCGGGGATCTGAACACCACGTTTTTTACAAATCATATAGGATTGCTATATGTAACGTCTCTTTTGACATCTTGCACAAACATGAAGAAGCCCGCAATCCAGCCCCCACACACTGCTAAGAACGCCGCTACAATTTGAATAATGTGGTAGCTTAGAGTCGCAAACTATAAGGTGACTAGTATAATGAGTGATTATGCGGTGATGTGAAGAAGGGTATGGATAAAATTCTTGTCTCAATTGTATGAACTAACAACACCCTGTACCTCGCTTAGATTTGGCGCCGAAATTAAGGCGCCCTTTATCATTATGAAACCCACTTGATTACCTACGCTTATTGTAAGCAATATTTATATTATTAAATAAGCTTGGAGGAAAATAAGATGACGCTTAGTAGTATAGAAAAAATGGGTAAAGTTACTACCACAATCGCGATTACTAATCATATTGACCAGATTCTTGCAGAACGAGGTTTTATACCAAAAGAACAAACACGCTCTGTTACATTACATGATGTTTTAGTTGATACAGGGGCGACAAGGCTTTGTTTACCTCGAAATATTATTCTTGATTTAGGATTACCTCTTCAAGGAGAGGTTGATGTAAAAATAGCTACGGGAATAGTAACAGCTAGTATTTATAAAGAATTACATATTGTAGTTGAAGGACGAGAAGGGTTATTTAATTGTATTGAGTTACCAGAGGGTTCAGACCCATTATTAGGATTAATACCGTTAGAAGATTTAGGATTAGAACCTGACTTGACTCTTCAAAAATTGCGCGTTTTACCAGTGTCTGGGAAAGATACTTATTTGATGGTTTTGTAATGGTTATATAAGAAGATAATAGAGTTTATTAAGGCACATCTCGCACCAAGCTGCAACACCCTAGAAGGGTGTCGCTATACGTACAAAGCCCACCTGCGTGGGCTGCATTTTTAGCCCACGCAGGTGGGCTTTGTTCAATTAGCCGCACCATTCTATGGTGACGGCGGGATTTCGGGTTTTGGAGGGGTGTTACCCTTGATTTGCCAGTAGTATCCTTTAAGAAGTCGGGGATCTAAATTTTCACGACTGTGATGTATTTATGGCATTTATATAACTAAATATAGTATCTAATTCTCCTATAGCCTCTAGTTCAGCAGTTTCTTCTGGTGTTAATAGATCGGCTTTCTTCTTATCGAGAAGCTCTTGCATACGCAACCCCAGTTCTTCTGTGAACTTGAATAGATTGAGATTGTTGACTCTCTCAACTCGAATTCCCTCTGTTAGCCAAAATGAAGGCTTGATTACTACGGTTGCCATAAGTTGACTGCAATGCTGCTGTAATTGTTTTTATTTTAATATCAGATATTAGGTGGATGCCAACCGCTGATTACCCAACGACCACGAGCAACAATTATAACTGGGTTATTCATTCTTAAACGTGCAACTGTGCCTCTCCCAACAGCAGTTAAACCCTCAACCCTTGTGCCGTCTAGACCCCAGGTAAAATGCTCCGACCATTTTTGTGTGCGAGGATTAAAAAGAGGTACAGTTTCTCCTAACAATGGGTCAACAGCTTCAGTTGCGTCACTTTTAAATTCATTACATATACGACAAGCTAAACAAAGATTCTCAAAACTTGTTTTTCCATTTTTAGAAACAGGTTGAATATGGTCATACGTCATGGGTATACCACTGTTAGCTTCTATGGTTAAACAATAACAACAACGTGAAGAGTCAGCGATCGCGAAATTTCCTTGAGACTTAGGTAAATATCTGCTTAAGAAGATATATTTTTCCACAAATCCAATTTTTTTTCTTCTCTAATTAACGCGAAAATATCTAGTTGTCTCCGATGCGCGATCGCATATCACAATCAGGCTTCTAGCTGCTATTAGTTAGAAATAATCTCAACAAAGTCTGGTGATATCTTGCGCTTAAAGAGATATGTAATTCTTACTGTGTAAGAGTTTTAATTACATTTTGACCTTTTAAGTTTTACAGTAGAAGTTACATAAGCTGATATAAAAAAATACTCTATGGCTTACGATAATCGTGCCGCTGTCCGTAAGGTGTTAATTCTCACCCTACTGTTAAACCTATTTGTGATGGCATTAAAAGCTGTAGTCGGTAGTTGGACGGGTTCTCTGAGTTTACTGGCGGATGCCTTGCATAGTGTGACAGATAGTGCTAATAACGTTTTGGGTTTAATTGCTAGCAGGTTTTCTTCACCAGATCCAGATAGAGAACATCCCTACGGACACCAAAAATTTGAAGCGGTGGGAGCGTTGGGAATCTCAGCGTTTTTGGGTATTGCGTGTTTTGAAATTCTCCAAGGTGCGGTTGAGCGAATTCTAAAAGGTGGTGAACCTGTCAAAATATCACCATCAGAATTGTGGTTATTGCTGATAGTTTTAGGTGTAAATATTTTTGTTGCTTTCTACGAACGTGGAGAAGGAAAGCGGGTAGGTAGTCCAATTTTAATCGCTGACGCTCAACATACGATGAGCGATATTTGGGTAACAATTTCGGTAATTGCCGGGTTGATTGGTGTTTGGCTAGGTTATCAATGGATGGATTTAGTGTTATCCTTCCCTGTTGCTTTGATGGTTTTTTGGAGCGGTTGGTCGGTATTAAAAGATAATTTACCTTGGCTGGTGGATGAAATGGCGATCGCACCAGAGGCAATTCATGCGATCGCTCTTGAAGTTCCTGGAGTTATTAACTGCCACGATATCGCTTCTCGGGGTGTTTTAGGCCGCCAAGTTTTCATAGAAATGCATTTAATTGTCCAAGCGTCTGACGTAGAAACTGCTCATCACATAACTGAGGAAGTTGAATCTCGTTTGGAAGAACGCTTCAGCCCTGTGAGGATTTTAATTCACGTTGAACCACCTTCATATAAATCAGAGCATATCAGCTTTGAGTCGTCGGAATCGAAGAGTTGATATCCAAAACCCGACCCCCTAGACTTTAGCAGGGCTGATTCATTCCCTAAAAAATGTAAAAATACAAGCATTGCGGGGATGAAAAATTATTAGGGTGGGGTAGCTTAGTAGGAGGTTTCCCAAAAAGTTGCCTCATCTTTTAAAATAGCCAATTATCAAAACATAAAAACCTATGAAAATCAAAGCAATAATTCATCCGGCAGAAGAAGGTGGTTATTGGGCAGAAGTTCCAGCACTTCCTGGTTGTATAACTGAGGGTGACACAATGGAAGAAGTATTAACAAATTTAAAAGATGCAATTGAAGGATGGCTAGAAGTTGCAAATAGCACTCACTCGCTTGAATTAAATGCTCAAATTGTTGAAATTGCGGTATGAAATCAATCTCCGGTAAGCAGTTGTGTAAAATTGTCGAGCAGCGAGGCTGGATTTGACAGAGAATTACAGGCAGCCATCACATCTACCAAAATCCTGATTTTGATAAAATAATTTCGATTCCCGTACATAAAAATAAAGACCTCAAAGTTGGAACTTTAAAAGCATTAATGAACATTTGCGATTTAGCTGAAGAAGATTTGATGTAACTGAAGTGTATTAATAGTATTTAGTTTGGTTGCAGGAAATATTAACCCCTCTACGTCGGGAACTATGAGAATGTTATCGAGAAAAAAAAGGAGCGGCTAGTTAGTTATGAAAGCCGCGTTTCTCAATCATTTGACATTAGCAAAAGGTACTTTTTTTCCTGAAACTTGGTTCACATTTACTCCAGAACTTAATGTTTCCCAAATCACCTTCTCAAGAAGCCTAATATTTAAACACCTACCCTTGAAAGCCTAGGGGGTGGGGTTCTTAGCTAGGAGTATCTTCTCGATATCCGCTAACTTCACAGCACCGGAGAAAGTTTGACCATTCAGCACAAAAAACGGAGTTCCAGAAATTCCCAAACTTTGGGCTAATTGGATATCTTTGATAATTGCATTGTTCGCAGCTTCACTCGTGCGATCGCTCTTCCATTTATCTAAATCCAAATTCAGTTTTTCAGCAATCTCCACATACAAAGCTTCACCTAATTTATCTTGCTGGGTAAACAGTGCATCATGATATTCCCAGAATTTGCCCTGTTGATTTGCAGCCCAAGCAGCTAGAGCAGATGGACGAGCTTGAGAATGAATTGGTGTTAAGGGAAAATGTTTGTATGTCAAAGCCACGTCATTAGGATGCTTTGCTAAGAATTGTTTCAGAGTTTTATGAGCGTCGGCACAATAGGGACATTCAAAATCAGAAAACTCTACCAGGACTGTTTTTGATTCTGCATTCCCAAAAATCGGTGAATCACCAATTACTTGTTGGGGATTTGTTTGCAAATTCTGCAAAAATGCTTGCTGTGCCTGTTGGACTGCTTGATTTTGTCGCTCTTGGTAAGCCTGTACGGACTGTATAAGTACTTCTGGATGATCTTTGAGAATTTGCAAAACTTGCTGCTCCAGTTGCGGACTGATGCGGGTAGCTGCGAGTGAGGGCATTGGCGAGGCAAACAATACTATAAATAATACTGATAGGCATGCAAACGCGATTCGCCGAAATTGAAATCGATACATAAATTTCGCTGTTGTTGTAATTTCAAGACTTCTTAAAGAAGTATTAAAACACTATACGTATCCAAACCAACAAAGTATAAATAATATTAAAATGAAAAAAATATACAAAAATTAATCTAATTTTTCAAAAAATGCGGAATTATTCTCAGATTCGCCGCTTATTCGGTAGTTTCGTCTGTGGGTTACTGGTCGTAGCGTCTCCCTCTAGTATCGCTGCGAAAACTCAGCTAGCAGAAAATTCCCAAACTACTTGTCAGGGGATGACAGCACCGAATTTTTTAGTTGTCGGTGGTGGTGGTGCTCCATCTTACAACGAAATTGCTTTAGAGAAGAATGTGCTTTATTTTCAGCGCACCTTAGAATTTATGGGATACAACCCGCAAGCTGCATCAATATTTTTTGCTAACGGCAATGATGGCAAAGCTAGTGTACGCTATATTGATTCTCAAGGAAAAGAGCAATTTAAAGTACCAGAAATTCTCAATGTCAAAGGTGCAACAACCCTTAGTAATTTACAAAGCTATTTCCAAGAGTTAGCTTCATTGAAAGATAATAAACCCTTATTTTTATACTTTACCGGACATGGAGGTAAAAACGCAAAAGACCTAGAGAATAATTATTTTTATCTATGGAATGACGACTCGTTAAGTGTGAAACAACTTGCCAAAATGTTGGATAAATCTCCACAGAAGCCTGTTGTGATGATGATGTCTCAATGCTTTTCAGGTTCCTTCGCGAATTTTATCTATGAAGGTGGAGATCCAAAGCGTCCTCTAGCTCTACAAACTCGTTGTGGTTTCTTTGCTACGATAAAAACTTTGCCTTCTGTTGGTTGTACACCAGAAGTTAATGAAGCAGATTATAAAGATTATAGCTCAAGTTTCTTTGCGGGCTTAAGCGGACGCGATCGCACGGGGAAAAAAGTTGCTTCGGCTGACTATAACCAAGATGGTAAAATCAGCTATATGGAAGCTCACGCTTTCGCTAAGGTGGATGAGAAAACGAGAGATTTCCCGATATCAACTTCTGAATCTTGGTTGCAAAGAAAAGTAAATGAAAAACAACAAGCTATAATTCTCAGCCAACCAATTACAGACAGTTTAAAGACAGCCCGTATTGAACAGCAATATGTGATAAATTCTTTGATTAGTATTTTGCAATTAGACAAGCAAAAATCTTATCTAGAGAATTATAAAAATTTCACTAGTAAAACAAAAACTGATGTGCAGCAAGGTTATATGGGACGTTTACAAATGCAATTAATTGACATTGCTGTAGAAAAAGAAATTCGCAGTTCTGGAAACAAGAAAGATATTGCCATGCTCAACAAGTTACTCAAGTGTGAAAGTGGTTATTTAGCAAAATGAAGGAAGAAGGAAGAAGGAAGAAGGAAGAAGGAGGTTTATACAGGACTCCTATTTGATTTCTGAACAAGACTAAGAGAGAATACGGAGAGGGATATAAGTCTAATAGATTAAAACGTTTGATTGAGGACAAAAAAGGCGTTGCTAAGGCGATCGCGATTAATCGTCTTCCTCACTTCACGGTCAGAGATGTTGTTGCCAAATTAGGTTTAGAAACCACGCGACTAACTGAAAAGCAGCTTAACTTATTATCGATACCCTTGCATTTGAGCTTGTTGGCAGAAATAGCTGAAGATTCTACTGTAGATGCTTTAAGCTTTCAAACAGCAAAGGAACTATACGACCAGTTTTGGAGCAAAAAGCAAGGCAAATTACGAGAACGTCTCGGTCGTTCGGTTCAATGGACCCAAGTTATCGATCGCTTATGTGACTATATGAGCAGCCAGCAACAACAAAGTTTATCTGCTCCAGAAAGCGTTGTTGATGAATTTGCTGATGATGCGAGAGCAATGGCTTCCGAACATATATTAACTTGGGAAAATAAACGTATTTCGTTTTTCCATGAAAGCTTTTTTGATTATGCTTTTGCCCGTCGGTTTGCATATCGCGGTCAAGAACTATTAACTTTTTTACGCAGTAGCGAGCAACATTTATTTCGTCGCGCTCAAGTTAGGCAAATTCTCATCCATCAGCGAGAGGAAGATTTTGATGGTTATCTACAAAATCTTCGGGAATTGCTTAATAGTTCAGATATTAGATTTCATTTGAAAAAGGTAGTAATTGCCCTATTAGCAACACTTGATAATCCTAAAGAAGGGGAATGGGAAATAATCAACGAATTGATGTGTTCCCAAAATCTTCTTGCACAGGAGGTGTGGGTTATTTTCAATTCTTCTATATACTGGTTCCAATTGTTAGATAGTCTAGGGATAATTGAACAGTGGCTGCGAGATGAAAGCGAAAAGTATATTGATAAAACTGTAACATTACTTTCCTCTATGCAGAAGCAACTTTCAGATCGAGTAGCTGAGTTGTTGGAACCTTTTGTTGGTACTTCGGAAAGCTGGTCGCTAAGATTTGTACACTTAATTAGTTTTTCAGAACTTGGAGTGGGAAGGCGGTTTTTTGATTTATTTTTGCGTTTAATTGATACAGGCATCCTTGACCGTCAGGTAGGTGCTAGTAATGATTTTTGGCAGCACATATATAACTTACCAACACAAAACCCAGAGTGGGCTTGCGAAGCAATAGGTCATTTTTTAAATCGACGGCTAAGTATTAGCATCATATCTGAACAGCCTAATCCATTTGATAAAAGCTCCGGGGTTTTTCCCTATAGTAATTACTACAAAATAACTATAAGTGAAAGTGCGATTAATTTGGGACTTCCCGATAAATGCCAACCCATCATACTTTAATGCGATTTTGTTTGGTATTGCCGAAGTTGGTTTGGATGTCGCTAGGCAAGCTTGCCTATCATCATTAATGATACAGGAGGCGCGTTATCTCGGAGAAAGTTGCCTTGCAGGAACAGAAATACACCGCATCTCGGCAGCAGAAATATTCGTTGTAAATCTCAAACTTGCACAGTTTCGCCAATTTTGCGAGACAGGTTTAATTCAACTTTTTAATGATTCTAATGAGAAAGTTCATTCACAAGCTTCTCGGTGTTTCTTTGAATTTGAGGGGCAAGAATTAGGTGAATATCGCAATTTAGTTGAAGCTTTTGTTCAAAGCCGTGCATTTGAAACTAATCCTCGTGATTTGATTTATGCTCTGGAAAAGACAACAGCAAAGCTTCCAGATGTTACCTGTGTTGTGTGTGAAAAAATAGTTAACGTCTCTCAAACAAAGAATTGCGAGAATACTCCTGACATTGCTTATGGCGATGAAATTAGCAAATTATTAATTCGAGTTTACAGCCAAGGTAAAGATGAAAAATTGCGATCGTGTTGTCTCGATCTAGTTGATGGTATGGCTCAAATAGGAGCTTACGGACTAAACAAAGCGTTACAGGAATTTGAAAGATAGTTGAATATAAAATTGACGGAATATTACTCAAAATGTGGTATCGATATAAAACAATATAAAAACCTACCCAAGCGAGTTCTCCAAAGGGGAGAAGCTAAGCTAACCGTCTAGAGGAAGTATTAAGTGCCAGTTAACGCCGACAAACCCCATTTATGGAAGCAAGATATAGCCCTGTCGGTAGATTTGTATAACAACTGGTTTATAGAATTTGCTCCCAGTGCATACCGAAACACTCGCGTTATTACCGCACAGCAAGTCGAATCAGCGCTGGTTTGGACAGCTAATTTGACTAACATCACACCTGTCATATTGCGCCAACATCCATCGGTACTCCCCATACTGAGAATGGCGACTGCACCACCTATTGCACGCGATCGCCTAATCGGGTTAGCTGGGGTTTTACCCAACTTGGTCAAAAATATGGAGGAGAAACAACGAATTCCGCCCAAAATGGAAATCGCACTCATCGATGGAGAGCTAGAGAAAATCAGCCAAGTCATAGCACAACTAATCGATAAAGATATTTTTCCTTGGCTCGATACCGGAATTGACCCAACAGAAGCACAAATTCACAGAGCAGCAACAATTGTTGCAGACCGTTTGTGTGGTGCAGTAGCTGACCCAATTATCCGTAATGCTCAGGAGCAAAGACAACTGGCTGTAATTCGTGAATGGTTGGAAGCACGCGGTTACAGTTATGTACCTGGAGGAACCGGGTTAAGATTGAATACAATACAGCCAGGAAATTTTGCTTTTCGCCTCAATATCCCGGTAAACTTACAATCTGGCAGCAAACAAGTTAATATTCCCGTAGATGCTGTAATTATGCCGTTGCAATCATCGCCTGGAGATTTACCTTTATTGATAGAAGCAAAATCTGCTGGAGATTTTACTAACCCCAACAAGCGGCGTAAAGAAGAGGCAGTTAAAATCGCACAATTAAAGGGCAGCTATGGGAATAAGGTCAATTTTATTTTGTTTCTCTGCGGCTATTTTGACAGTGGATATTTAGGATATGAAGCCGCAGAAGGAATTGATTGGGCATGGGAACATCGCGTTGATGATTTAGCATTATTTGGAATATGAATATTACTCAATTAACGGAAGAAACGAGAGTAAAGCGACAAACTCAACTTGATGCTGCTAAAACTCAAATTGAACGCAACAAGCTTGGTCAATTTGCAACGCCGATAGAATTAGCGATCGCAATTGTGGAATATGCCAAGAATTTATTGCCACAAAATCAAAACATCAGGTTTCTTGACCCTGCATTTGGTACAGGCTCCTTCTATTCCGCACTGCTGCAACTATTTCCTCAATCGCAAATCGGAACAGCCGTAGGTTATGAAATTGATTCGCACTACGGGAATGAGGCGATTTCATTATGGAAGAATACACCATTACAACTCAATATTAACGACTTTACAAAAGCGATACCACCTGAAAATCAAGATAAAAAAGTCAACTTGATAATTTGCAATCCTCCTTATGTTCGTCACCATCATTTAACCCGCAGTGATAAATTAAGATTACAAAATCAAAGTCAAAATATAGCTGGGGTGAAACTCAGCCAGTTGGCTAGTTTGTATTGCCATTTTTTATGTATTGCAGATGCTTGGATGGCAGAAGATGGCATCGCTGGCTGGTTAATACCCAGTGGGTTTATGGATGTCAATTATGGACAGCAAATAAAGGACTATTTACTGAATAAAGTCAGACTATTGCGCGTCCATCGGTTTTGTCCCAATGATATACAGTTCGATGACGCATTAGTATCAAGTGCTATTGTTTGGTTTCAGAAGACTCTCCCATCGAAAAATCATACAGTTGAGTTTTCCTATGGTGGTAGTCTTGCTAGACCTAATGAGAGAAAGTATATTTCACCAGAAATATTACACAATACCGCGAAATGGACGACGATTGGCTCGACAAGTGAAGCGATAAACTTCAATTTAGAACGATATCAACTAAAAGATTTGTTCACTATCAAACGGGGACTAGCAACGGGAGCGAATAATTTCTTTATATTGACTAAAGAGCAAGCGTTAACGAAGTTTTGCGAAGCAATCGCTCACAAAATTCCGTCTCAGTTCTTAAAGCCGATTCTACCTAGTCCCAGATATTTATTGTTGGATGAAATCAATGCCGATGTTCTCGGAAATCCTATTTTAGAACAGCAATTATTTTTAATCGACTGTAATTTACCTCTATCTGAAATAGAAAACAGCTACCCTACATTGTGGAAATATCTCCAGATGGGGATAGAAAGTGGTATTAGTTCCCGCTACCTCTGCAAGCATCGCAATCTTTGGTACTCCCAGGAAAATCGTTCTCCTGCTCCCTATCTTTGCACCTATATGGGACGTACTGATAGCAGTCGGGGAAAAGCTTTTCGTTTTATCTTGAATAATTCTAATGCGATCGCAGCAAATGTCTACTTAATGTTATATCCCAAGCCCACTTTGGCTGATGCGCTGACCCGACAACCTTCACTGAAACGGGATTTATGGCTAAATCTTAATCATATTTCCGAAGAGGATCTAATTTCTGGGGGACGGGTTTATGGAGGTGGGTTACACAAGCTAGAACCAAAGGAATTGGGAAATGTGTTTATTGAGATCACATCAAACATGTCTTTTTAAAATAATTATTTGCGCTAATTGTACTCGATAAATTGGTACGATACTCTAAAATAGCTACTACGCTATCACAACCAGATAGCTTACCCATATTTGAGGTTGTTTCGATCCTACGAATAATCAAAATAAATTATCACTCGCTATTTCCACAGAACTAAAAATATTGAAAATCTTATTTTTGCTGGATATTTTGAGCAAAGAACTACCAGTGGAGTAGTAGAAGGAATAAATAATAAATTGAAGTTAATAAAGCGAAGTGGATTTGGATTTAGAAGCTTTCGTAATTTTGAGATTAGAGCTTTACTTTCTTGGCATTATCCTATTAACTTAGCACGTTAAGTACGCAAGACCCATAATGTTTCAATCTCTTTTTTTTTTCTGCTACAGCATCTGGATTGGCTTTAGGATTCAATTTTGTAGTTTTCTTCCAACTAATTCCTGCTTCGGAGAACAGGTCGTAGTAACTTTGTTTTGACTCATAAACCACCTCATATTCAAAAGCTAATTTATATTCCAGTTCGCCAAGTTCCCAGATATCTTTGGTTTGTAGCCAACTCAAAACTTCTTCTCGCTGTGCGCTTAAAAGGTAGCTTTTTCTTCCCTTATAGTTCAGCCGTAGTCCGTCAATTCCATCTTCTTCATAGGCTTGCTTCCAAGCTGTTATTGACCGCTGCACTAACTCTTGACAAGGATGGACAGCCGTCAACGAAAAATGTCGTCTAAATTTTAAGATCCTTAAAACACGGCTGTCCATCCTTGTCCACGAAAAACCCTCCCCAACTCAAAACGAGGGACATGAGGGAGGTCGGGGTATTAAAATGAACAGCGAGGATAAAAATTAGTATTTGCTATGGAAACATTGGGGACTAAAATGAAGGCGAAAACACAGCTAAAAGAACTGAAGGGGAGATCGCAAAAACACAAGATAAAAGCAGCGGTTAAACAGAGATTTGGTGGGTCATGTGCCTACTGTGGGTGCATTCCCCGTTTTCTAACTTTGGATCATGTAGTGGCTCGATCCCAGGGTGGTTTAGATGTAAAGTCCAACCTAGCCGCTGTTTGCCAACGCTGTAATAGAAGCAAAGGTAGCCGTCCGCTCTGGATCTGGTGGCAAGCGTCTTCCTGTTGGAATGAGGAGAGAGCCAATCGGTTTGCTGCAACCGTGCTGGTATGTAAGATTTAGGCAAGCAAAAATCGGGGTCTGAATGTGGGTTAAGTGATATCTTTCACCTCTAAAAAAGAATGTCTTTATCATCACTGCTATTACCTGGGGAAATCGATTAACGTCCTTACCCGCTCTTAGACTATAAGTCCCTGTCTAATGGCATAAGTCCATTAAAATGGACTATAAATAATGGTTTTATTTTATAGTAATTTTCATAACTTATAAATTTATAAATATGTGGTTTATACGCAAGGCGTAAGATATAAGTTCAAAAAACAAGCACTATAGTAGATATAATTAACGAGTCGGTTCTAGTGGGGGAGTAGCCACTAGAGGTAAGGGGGAAAGTTTGGTGAAAATCCAACGCTGTCCCGCAGCTGTAAATCAATTTTAATAGAAAAACTAACAAAATTGATAAGTCAGAATGCCCGCCGAAACTGTAGTTAAATTCTGTAAAATTTCATCTACGAGGTTTTTAGATGCAAATACAAACGCAACATACTTTATTTGTTTGTACCACTTGCGCCAGTGTTTGGAAAGATGGGAAGCGAGTCGGTGAAAGTGGTGGGGAGAAATTATTTCAAAAATTAACTCAACTCCACCAAGATTGGCAATTGCATGAAGAATTTTCACTCCAGGCTGTAGAATGCATGAGTGCTTGCAATCGCGCTTGTGTCGTTTCTTTTGCTGCTGGCGGGAAATATACTTATTTATTCGGCGATCTATCCCCTGATTCCTCAGGAGATAAAATTGCCACAGTACTGGAGTGCGCCACTAAATATTACAATCACCCTCAGGGGTTGCTACCTTGGGCGGAAAGACCTGAAGCCCTCAAAAAAGGTATTCTAGCCAGAATTCCGGCTTTAGCTGTACCTACAACCCAAGCAAACCGTCCTAGTGTTGGTGTAACTGTGTAACCAAAAGAACTCTCACCAAAACCCGGTTTCTGAAACATTTTGGCGAAGTATCAAAAAAAACCGGGTTTGTGAATATTAATTATTGGAAGAATCTTTCTTTTCGTCTGTAATATTCATTTTGGCTATCCACTCTGGGGTTTGGGCATTTTCCCAACCAGCGGGACGTTTTGAACTATACCAAGCAATTGAGCCGAGAACTACAGCAGCAACGAACCCTCCAATTATCAGAAATGTCAAAGATGATTGGAGATAAGATTGGTAAGTTTTATCTGCTACGGCCATTAAAGTATTCATTCGAGTCCGATTCCCTAAGAATTTATTCCATCACAGCAGCATAGCCTAGATTGGGAGATTATTAGAAACGCGGAGGTTCGCCAAGTTCTCTGCGATACTCTGCGCTTACCTCAGTGTCCTCTGCGTTTAAATCATTCCCATTCAATTTTTAGAAGCGATCGCCTAGATTGGGAGATTATTAGAAACGCAGAGGGACGCTGAGGAAAACGTGGAGGTTCGCCAAGTTCTCTGCGATACTCAAAAATTTAACGCTCGTAAGAGGGAAGAAGAAGGAAGGAAGAAGTCTTCTTTTTTATGACCAAACAGGTTTAAATTTCCCACTAATTGTCCTTCTTCCTTCTTCCTTCTAACTTCTTCCTTCACTCCCATTCAATGGTTCCAGGTGGCTTGGAGGTGATATCAAAAACCACACGGTTAACACCCTTTACCTCATTGACAATCCGGTTGGAAATTGCTTCCAATACATCATAAGGCACCCGCGCCCAGTCTGCAGTCATCCCATCCTCGCTCTTGACGATACGTAGAACAACTGGGTGTGCATAAGTGCGTTGGTCACCCATGACCCCTACACTGTGAATTGGCAACAAAACTGCAAAAGCTTGCCAGTATTCGTGATATAAGCCGCGTTGGTTAATTTCTTGACGGACAATTAAGTCGGCATCGCGTAAAATATTTAACCTTTCTTTGGTGACTTCGCCGAGGATGCGAATCGCTAAACCGGGGCCGGGGAAGGGTTGACGTTGGACAATTTCTTCTGGTAAGCCGATGTTACGCCCAACTTTTCTGACTTCATCCTTGAAGAGTTTACGCAGGGGTTCTACTAGCTTAAATCGCAGGTCTTTGGGCAGTCCACCGACGTTATGATGGCTCTTGATTTTTACTGCTACCCGTTCCCCTGTTTTAGGGTCTACGTTGGTATCAGCGGATTCAATTACGTCTGGGTAGAGAGTGCCTTGAGCGAGATAATCAAAGGGTCCGAAGTTTTTAGACGCTTCCTCGAATGTACGGATAAATTCGTGTCCGATGCGACGACGTTTTTCTTCGGGATCGGTAACACCAATCATCACTTCTAAGAAGCGATCGCGGGCATTGACATACTCAACCGGGATGTGAAACTGTTCTTGGAACAACTTCACTAACCTTTCTGGCTCATACTTTCGCATAAAGCCTTGGTCAATAAATACACAGGTTAATTTGTCGCCAATCGCTTTGTGCATCAAGAATGCCAGGGTGGAAGAATCGACACCCCCAGAAAGCGCCAATAATACCCGTTTGGTACCAACTCTAGCGCGAATTTCCCGAATTGCTTCTTCTACAAATGCCGCTGTTGTCCAGGTGGGTTCGCATTCGCAGATATGGTAAACAAAGTTACTGATTAATGCAAATCCACCCAGTGAATGTACTACCTCTGGATGGAACTGGACACCGTAGAGTTTCTTCTGGTGGTTGGCAATGGCCGCACAAGGAGTATTTTCTGTGTGTGCCAGCAATTCAAACCCAGATGGCATATTTGTTACTGAGTCCCCATGACTCATCCACATGGTTGTACCATCTTCAACGTTGGTAAGCAAATCTGTGGGATCGTCTATGTATAATGAGGCTTTGCCGTATTCCCCCCGGTCAGCTTTTGCTACTTCCCCACCAAGTTGGTTTACCATCAGTTGCATACCGTAGCAGACACCTAGTACGGGTATTCCCAAATTCCAAATTTCTGGGTCACAATGGGGAGCGCGGTCGTCATAAACTGAACTCGGACCACCAGAGAGAATAATTCCTTTCGGATTTAGTTGCCGTAACTGCTCGGCTGTGGTTCTATAGGAAAGGACTTCAGAATAAACTTGAGTTTCGCGAATTCGACGGGCTATCAGTTCGGAATATTGAGAGCCAAAATCGAGAATGATTATTAATTGGCGATTTAGCTGCCCGAATGTTGCTACTCTTGGAGGTGCTTGTTCGGTTGGTAGAGTCACCGCTGTATTCATGATGGCAGGAGTGTAGATGAGATGAAAGGATAAGAACGTTACTACTACGGTTTGTTAGCTAATACCATCTCTGTGCTTAATTCGGTTTGTAAACGTATACAAAACCTGTACAAACACATCTATTTTGGTGTTTGTCTAATCAGCGTATCTGCAAATGGTATTAAAAAGAAAAACTTACCCTAGAGTGGTTGCAAAAAAATAGTATTTATTTAGACTGCTAATGATTATTCATAATAAGTTAACATAATTTTGCCACTAGGGAACAAGCAGTTATACTTTTTACAATAATTTTGCGATCGCGATTAAAAAGAACTGAACCAATGGCTGGAATGCTTACCCCACCGTCAATGTGGTTCTTCATATATTCAATGGCACGAGTATCAATTTCTTGGGCGATCGCACTATAAATTTGATTTACCCAATCGCTATCATTACTAGTATCCAAATCGCGTAAGTATTGTAGTGCTGCTTCGGCAGTGGCACTATTAAACACCGATTGTATATGGGGTGACGTTAAACCAGCTAAGGCACAGTGCGTCACAAGAATCTCTCTACGTCCATCAGCAAGATGGTGGTGGGTATGAAAAATTCCCCCTGCGAGTTTGATTAGTTTACCATGATAGCCAAACAATAAAATTTCTTGGACATTCTGCAAAGCTGCTTCAACCAACATTGGCCCCAACCAGTTGGCTGTTTTCACCAATTGTTCGGGGTTAATACCGAGTTTGGTAGCTAATTCTAAACCATTTTCCCCGATACAAAATACCAGACAATCAAATCTTCTCGCTTTGCGTTGCAAATCTTCGCGAAAAGCTTCCAATTGCCCCGGTGCTGTCAACGGTTGAGAAATACCTGTGGTTCCCAGTAGAGAAAGTCCTTCCACCACCCCAAATGCCGCATTTGAAGTCCGAACGGCAAGCGATCGCCCGATTGGTAAAATAATCGTCACCGTAATTTTCTCACAGGGAAGAAGCAACAATCGCAAATTCTCGCGCAAAAGCATTTCGGCATAGGCATAAATCGCAGCTTTGCCATCAGCCATTCGTCCAATTCCTTCTCCGCCCTTAATTATAACCCTCTCCCCCTCACCCTCACCCAACTCAACAACCGCCCAAATCGGTGTATCCCTAGTTAGGTCAAGATTATCACCAGGGTCACTGCGGGTAATTGCCAAAGCTTGGTTCTCAAAAAGACCTGCCACCTGTTCAATCGGGATTTCTACGGTTTGGGCTGGTTCGATTAAATCTACTGAGACTACAGATAAAGCTTGCCGATCCCGCAACCAATGTAAAGAAGCGATCGCCGCTGCAGTCGCAAAAACGGGGAGAGTGTATCCAGAACGAGGCATTTTTCGGGAGAGTTAGGAGTTAACAGTTAGGAATTGAGGGGAGTGGAGAAACCGGGTTTATTGGTGGAATATCCAACATCCTTGGCTCGAAAATGTGTTAGACATCCATTTCGGATAATAGATTTTCCATGTTTTCCCAGGATAGTCCTTGTTGGATGTAACGAGGTGTTTCTGGATTGTAAGGACTTGCTACTCGGTCAATACTGATGATTTTTGCATCCGGAGGCAAAACAGGCACATCGGGGTCGAAGGAAGTGGGGCGCATCAAAGAGCTTGAAAAGCCTCGAAAAATAGCAATTTGGTCTTGCTCGCCGCCAATTTTTATTGTTACCAGTAGTACTTCTTGGGGGCGTTGATTCGTATATTGTTCCAAACGCTTGCCAATTGAAATGTTCATTCAATGGGTGTGGGGAGTGAGTTCGTAATTTTGAATTAATTAAGTGGCTGAACGTCCTTGTTTGCCCAGCTTCACGAGGACAAAGTAGCTTAAATAAAGAACATAAACTATCAAAGAAATTATACCAAGGAAACCGAGGAACCCAGGTTTGCTATTGGCATGGAAATATTCTTTAAAGAGTAATGGTGCTTCAAACCAGACACGACAATAGGGGGTTTTGATGGCAGTTTCGGAAAAAGCACAACCCAAAAAAGGTAGAGAGGCGATCGCGCCCAAAACACAATATATACTGACAGCCCAACGCCAAGATGTAAAAATTAACTTCAGTGGCCCGCTTTGCTGGTACTCAATTTCATCGTTGATATCCACCCATAACCACAGACAAATTGGAATCAAAATCCGTGCCATCAAGCTAGAGATAAAACTGACACCGAACTCGCCAATCATCAAATAAAGCGAAATCAACAACAGACTCGATACCCGCCAATAAATCATAATCAAGCGTTGCATCGCTTCGGCTTTTTGCACAAACACCCAAATCAGTAAAATTATCGGGATAATTACTGTAAATAATACTGCCAATCGGTAGTCCATCCAGACTAGCGGGCGGAACCATACGTCATTCATTGTTCTTAATTTTTAATAACGGTCGTCGGATTTTAGCGTTCATTGTTACATTCTCTCTCGAATGCATCAAACATAGATTATACCGAGTTGAAAAGTGAACTACATAAAAAAACAAGCAACTCTAAGACCTTAACTAATATCAACAACCACCCATAGCAGAATAAGGTAGGTTAGTCAACCCACCTTATCGACTACAAATAGGTGCAAGATATCAGTAAATAGATCCTGGTTGCTTGCCCACCCGACTCAAAGAAAAGTTACCAAGAAAGTTTTCAGTCTTCGTAAACCCGGCATTCAGCTGCTTCTGGGTTGTCATCACAGTACTTTTCTAAAGAGTTTTTGGGCTTTGCTTGACGCTGGTGGGCAGCTTCTGCTTGCAATTCTTCCACAGCATCCCAAGCTGCTGCACATTCGCCAGAGGTGCTTCCTGTAGTATCACAGACAGCGCGAGCTTGTTCAAGTTCTTCTTGGATTTTCTCTTGGATTTTATCGGTCATAGTTTTGGTTTCGTTGTGTGTTGTTAATACCAGTATACAAAAAGTTCAAGAAAGGCTATTTTTTTGCACTCTTGCTCACCATTCTAGCTATTTACTTGCTAACTTAGTATTTTAACCTTATGTTCGTTCAATAAGTAATATAGTGAATTGTGGCATCTATAATCGATACACCTTTATCTTTTAAGATTTAGCCATAGGTTCACTACAAAGATTGAATTATACAATATCTTTAGACGAATATAGTAGGGCATAACAACCCTAGTATCTTGGGAGCAACAGGCTGGTATGGATGTTTCCCAAGGTAGAAAAGATAAAACTACTAGCCTCAATCCTAGAAAGAGACAGTATAGAACTCATGGTACAAATGCAGTGGGCAAATGCCCTATCAACCCGTCCTTCATTGGAAGCAGCTGTTGCAGATGTGGTACAACGGGCTACCTCCGAGTTAACAGCACCTGCGGATTTAGGGCTGGTATTCATTTCGTCTGCTTTTGCGAGTGAGTATTCCCGCTTGTTGCCCTTGTTAGCAGAGAAACTGTCTGTACCTGTGCTAATTGGCTGTAGCGGTGGGGGTGTAATTGGCACGACGCTGGGGGGAGAAACCGAAGAATTGGAAGCACAACCAGCCCTCAGCTTGACTTTGGCGCACCTACCAGGGGTGAATGTTCAAGCTTTTCACGTTGCTGCAGAAGATTTACCCGACTTGGATAGTTCGCCAGATGGGTGGCAAAATTTAATTGGTGTGCCAACCACCCCAACACCACAGTTCATTTTGCTGTCGGGTGCCTTTTCTTCTGGTATTAGCAATTTATTACAAGGGTTGGATTTTGCTTATCCCGGTTCGGTGACGGTGGGAGGACAGGCAAGTGGTGGCGGTATGGGTGGTAAGATTGCTTTGTTTTGTAACGAACACCTGTATCGAGAAGGTACTGTTGGAATCGCCTTAAGTGGCAATATTGTTTTAGAAACTATTGTGGCCCAAGGGTGCCGACCGATTGGCAAACCGTTACAAGTGACAAAAGGCGATCGCAATATCATTTTAGAATTGGATGAAAAAGTGCCGCTGATGGTGCTAAGGGATTTGATTAGTAACCTCAGTGAAGAAGACCGCAATAAGGCTCAACATTCCTTATTCGTCGGGATTGTGATGGATGAATTTAAACAAGATTTACACCAGGGAGACTTTTTAATCCGCGATATTTTGGGTGTAGATCCATCTGCTGGGGCAATTGCCATAGGCGATCGCGTTCGTCCCGGACAAAGGTTACAATTCCATCTCCGCGATGCGGAAGCTTCTGCTGAAGAATTAGAATTACTCTTGCAGCAATATCAAGACAAACAAATCTCCGAACCGGCTGCAGTTGGGGCCCTAATGTTTGCCTGTCTCGGACGAGGTGAAGGACTCTACGGCAAACCGAATTTTGATTCGGAATTATTTCAACGCTACCTCAATTATATCCCCCTCGCAGGCTTTTTCTGTGGCGGCGAAATTGGTCCTGTAGGCGGAAATACATTCCTTCACGGTTATACTTCGGTTTTTGGAATTTGTCGAGCCAATGTTAGGAGTTAGGAGTTAGGAGTTAGGAGTTAATGGTAACAATCAACAACTAACAACATTTTATGAACCTGTGCCAAATGCCACATATAATCGTCAATTTGATACTCATCGGCAGCTTTCACGATATATTCTGATGCTTGCTGCACCTGCGAATCTACTTCATAATACAACCCGAGGTAAAGGTGGCTGTAAAATTCGCCACGTTTACCATCTAACTTACCAGCGGCAATAAGATCATCTGGGCTACAATTTCCCGCATAAAAATCGTACACGTGCTGCATTATCGGGCGCGGGTCATTTTTGACAGTTAAAAGAGAACTACGGGCTTCTGCAACACCTTTCATTCTAGCAATACAGAGGTATCGCCACACGGTTTCTTCTACGTCTTGATAGTTTACAGTCAAGTCAATTTCAAACTGATTGGCACCCTCTAAAAATCTTTGTGCATAATAATAAGATAAACCCCGCGGCCACAGATAGGGCGTGAGAGTGCGGTCTAATTTTTCAGCGAAATCAAAATCTTGAATAGACTCATCAATTCGGGCAAGTTTAAAATAGACCATACCCCGTCGAATGTAGCCATGTGGGTCATTTGGTTTAAAGCGGATAATGTCATTACACCGACTCAGTTGATGCTCTATCATTAGAAATTAATCAAAATACAGACGAAGAGGATAGAGAATTACTTATGAACTTGTCACCAATTTATCTAGAAAAATTAGCTGAAGCCGAACAAAAAGGACGGCAAGAAATACAACGTAGGGTCATCGACAATTTGCTAAAAGTACGCTTTGGTTCCTTGGACAACGAATTAAACGCCATCATTGAACCATTATTAGCATTATCCCCAGAGGAATTTACCCCATTGCTGGTGCAATTATCCCGTGAGGAATTGTTAAATAGGTTTCAAAAACAGTAAAAATCAGCTATAGCAGCAATGTTGCATTGTTATCAATCAGCATTGGAGTACCGCCTTCCGCGATCGCCCCATATTTGCTAAAGTAATGTTGGAGTGAATCGGGAAATTGGGAATAATTTAACATGGCATCTCCCGAAGCAATATCTGCCCAAAAGTCCCGGAGTGTGGGGGCTAGTTCTTCTGCCTGTGGTAATGGTAGGTTTAAGGGAGGCAGAGTCAGCAATTTCAGTAAAAAGGGCAGGCTGCGATCGCCCATCCACTGCCGGGAAGTAGATTGTAAATCGGGGAATTGCGGCACTGACTCTACACGATGGGAGCAAATTTGCAACCATTCTCTTGCGTATTTATCCTGACGATACTCTAATACCCGATAGGGATGGGGATAACTCACCAAAGAACCTGTGGTGATATCATATACTCCCGACTCATAGGCCACATCCTGAACGTGCAAATGCCCAGTAAAGACTAGCTTGACATTGTAGCGCCGTAATATTTGCAATAGTTCGGGTGCATTTTCCAGCATATAGCGACTTGCCATCGGGTGGCGCGATTGATTCGGCAGATGTTCAACCACATTGTGATGTATCATCACTAACACCAACTCATCGCCAACTCCAGCTAACACCTCTTCCAACCAAAGAAGCTGCGAAGCATCCAAGCGCCCAATTTGCTTTCCCTGGTCATTAAAGGAGTTAGAATTTAGAGCAATCAACCTGACTCCCGGCAATAACTCATGAGTATAGTAAATTTGCTTGGGGTTATGGTAGCCAAAGTTTTGGTAGTAGTAAGGGAAATCACTGAAAGCTATTGATTGCTTATCTGCCTCAATTACAGGAACATCATGGTTACCAGGAATAACGTAAGCGGGGAAAGGTAACTCAGATAAGCGTTTTTGCAACCAAACATGATTTTCTGGTTCCCCATGTTGGGTTAAGTCTCCCGGTAGCAGCAGAAAATCTAAATCGAGTTGGCTTAGATGTTGTAATACATTTTCTAATGCTGGAATACTGACTTCCACTAGATGAAATCTGCTGGGATGATCCCAAATTGTATGTGGCAGTGCAATGTGTAAGTCACTGACTATGGCAAAGCGAAAATTAACATTCATTGAAGTAAGAACTATTCTAAAAGCAGGGTGTATAAAGCTCATTTGAGATGAGTATAACCTTGCTCTGGTAAGTTAAGCCGTAGCGATCCCGCTTAATATTTCTATACATTGGGTAGATTTTAATTAGTTGCAAAAATCTGTGCATCCAACATATCTAGAAGTTCAGAGTTTTGATCTAACTCACACTTTCAAAGGAAGCAACCAGTGAGTTAGAGAATTTAAAGGTATTGTGATGTTGTGACAACCTCTGAAATAGAGCGGTTGTTAGATTGAAGAAAATAACTGTCTTTAAAAATATCGTAATTATACGGTTATGAAAAATTTTCTTTAAATATTTTAAGTATTTGCACTAAAGGTTATAAAAGCAAACAACTCATATAATCAAAAAGTTTATGAACTTAGACAATTAAAAAATTAAAATTAAATATGTTGAAAACGGCACAATCGCTTTCTCTACCAAAAATATCTATCGTTACACCCTCATTTAATCAAGCCGAATTTTTAGAAGCAACAATTAAGAGTGTCATATCCCAAGAATATCCCAACCTAGAATATATTATTATTGACGGTGGTTCTACAGATGGCAGTATAGATATTATCAAAAAATACGAAAGCCATCTACATTTCTGGTGCAGCGAACTAGATAATGGGCAGTACGACGCTATAAATAAAGGATTTACTCATGCAACAGGGGAAATATTAGCTTGGATTAATAGTGATGATATGTTTTATCCTTGGACATTTCAAACTATTGCCAGCATTTTTTCTACCTTCCCCCAAATTGAATGGCTGACGACACAACATCCTGGTGCATTCGATTACCACGGCTTCTGGAAAGGGTTTCGTACCATTCCTGGATATTCACAATCAGCTTTTTTAGATGCCTGCTACTTACCTTGGGGAAGAAAAGCGTTTGGCTGGATACAGCAGGAGTCTACTTTTTGGCGGCAAAGTCTTTGGCAGAAGGCAGGAGGAATTCGCACGGAATATAGACTAGCTGGAGATTTTGACCTTTGGTCGCGTTTTTTCTGCCATGCAGAACTCTACAGTACCCCTTCCCCACTGGCCGGATTTCGTCGTCAGTCTGGTTCTAGAAATAGTCTAAACCATAGAATATATATCACAGAAGCAGAAAAATCACTGAATGAAATGCGCGAACTCTTGAATTGGTCACCAAGTAACGCTAGAAAAATTGCTAGTCTCTTTCAATTCAACCGCATTCCCAAAATTAGAAGTTGGACAAAATCAATGTATGCCTACCAATCTAAACAAATTGTCAGAAAGAAAGTAGATTCAATTGATGGTTTTTGGGAGCTTCAGGAATATACTTTTATTTGAGATTAAAAAAGGGTTAAAACTGTTGACTTAAATTGTAAAATATCTTACAATTTGTTCATAGATTAGCGTCTTAAATGCTGTATCTTACCGCACTTCATACAAGCTGATCTAGATGTGTTCGCGGAGCGTGCCGTAGGCAAGTCTAGAAAACACATGTGGAATGGGTGGACAAAATCAAATAGCGTCGGTATCTCTATTTATCCCCTTCTTTGTGGGGGTTTAATACCCTGACCTAAGAAAGGTCGCCCGTTTTGAGTTGGGGCCCCAATCCCCATCTCAAAGCCTCCTCCTTCTTCCTTCTTCAACCGCAGATGGAAATTTGTTTTTTTGATGTTAGGGAGTCTATATTTTGGCAGCTAGGTTGCGAGTCAGAGTCCGTCAGCACGTTAATCCATTAGGGCAAAAATATAAAACACCCGCAAGTCCCCTGGAGTGTGAAAAAGTTTATCTGAAGCCAAGCCAACCGCTACATCTAGATATTGGCTGTGCAAGGGGGCAATTTGTGCTGAATATGGCGCAGCAGGCAACTGACTGGAATTTTCTGGGTTTGGAAATTCGCGAACCCCTGGTACATGATGCGAATATATTGCGGGATGAATTGGGACTGACAAACCTGCATTATTTGTTTTGTAATGTTAATAATTCATTGCACTCGCTTCTTTCTACCCTGACTCCAGGAACTTTACAACGTGTCACAATTCAGTTTCCCGATCCGTGGTTTAAAAATCGTCACGCAAAACGACGAGTAGTGCAAAAAGACTTAGTGGCAGAATTAGCGGAATATCTCGCACCTGGGGGTTTGGTGTTTTTGCAATCAGACATTGATTTTGTTGCCGTGGAAATGCGCGATCGCTTTGCAGAAAATCCAGATTTTGTTAAGCAAGGTAATAGTGAATGGTTAGCAGAAAATCCCCTCCCAGTACCTACTGAAAGGGAATTATATGTAATGTCTCGGGGTGAACCTGTGTATCGTGTTCTATTTGAGAGAGTTAGGAATTAGGAGTTAGGAATTAGGAGTTGGGAGTTGGGAGTTGGGAGTTGGGAGTTGGGAGTTGGGAGTTGGGAGTTGGGAGTTGGGAGTTGGGAGTTGGGAGTTGGGAGTTGGGAGTTGGGAGTTAGGAGTTAGGAGTTAGGAGTTAGGAGTTTGGGGTTTGGGGTTAGAACTCAGAAGTTCATCACTCTTAACTCATCACTCCTAACT